>Ga0206840_1074_pt1 | contig 18296 bp, 17 predicted proteins | sample Alteio_BWOrgCont_24_FD_152633 | JGI IMG/M metagenome (GOLD analysis project Ga0206840, IMG submission 152633) | Enriched cells from forest soil in Barre Woods Harvard Forest LTER site, Petersham, Massachusetts, United States -... | ecosystem: Environmental > Terrestrial > Soil > Temperate forest >... | reverse complement strand
TCCGGCGCCGACATGCCGGTTGATGCGTTGCCGGCCGCTATGGCCGCTCCGCCAACGACGGCTGCACCGGGTGATTTCATTGAAGAACCTGACGCGCCCGCTTTCTTGGAATGCGGTTTGGCCGCTTGTCCGCGATGAGAACGCCTTTTGGGCGCCGCCGAACCAGACGTAACTCCATGCGGAAGAATCATCGTTGCAGCGTGACTCGCCACGCCGTGAGCCAGAGAAGCGGACGCGGCCGCGACACCCGGCGCCGCTGCTGCTCCCGCGCCGGCCAAGACCACGTGAGGGTTTGCGGCAGCAGCCCCGATGCCGACTTTCACGGCAGCTGCGCTTGCCGCACTGGCCAATCCGGACATCACTTTTTGCAGAAAAGTTTGTGAGGAGGAGCTGCCTTGCGGTGACGAGGCGATGGGTGTTTTAGCGCCGTCAACTGAAGAATTTGGGCTAGACGGCTGCGCACCGGAAGATCCCTGACCCGCCACTGACGAGTTGACCGAAGGGGCCCCCGCTACGGATTGCCCGGCAGAGGCGACAGATCCGCCGGTCAATGAGGAAATCACTCTCTGCAGTAAAGATGGCGAAGATTGGGCCATTTGATGGGACGCGAAATTTGACGACGGCGACGGGCTCGCACCAACAGAACGATCCCCCTGTGCGCCGGTAGATCCCTGCGCCCCTGTTGCAGAGGATTCGCCGGACATGTGACCGATTCCACCGGCAGGCGCGGAAGCGGCCGCATTTTGCATACCAAGGGGAGATTGCGTCTGCGGCGGCATCATTGACGAGCTGACCGCTGGGATCCCCGCCCCGGATTGCCCGGCAGTGGCAGTCGCCCTAGCCCCACCGGTTAACGCAGACATCACTTTTTGCAGGAATGATGGTGAAGAGGAGTTCGTCGCTTTAGTGCCGTCATCCCGGCGAATGCCGGGAACCAGCCCGCTGTTGACGGACTGGGCCTCGACTCCCGTCGGGGTGACGTCAACGGAAGGATCCGGGCGAGCCGTCTGTGCGCCGGAGGATCCCTGCCCCGCCACTGACGAGTTGGCCGCGAGGGTGTCCGTTCCGGATGGCACCGCAGAGGCGCTAGCTTCACCGGACAAAGCGGAGATTACTTTTTGCAGAAATGATTGTGATGTGGAGCTGCCTTGCCGTGACGAAGCGGCAGACGTTTTAGCGCCGTCATCCCGGCGAAAGCCGGGAACAAGTCCGCCGGCGATGGACTGGGCCCCGACTTTCGTCGGGGTGACGTCGACTGAAGCTATGCGATTGGCTTCGGCAATGGCTGAATGCGTGCTGGGCCGGTCCATGAGCCAGTAGCCCGCGCTGCCTAAAGCCAAGATGGCCAAGATCACGCCGATGATCCAGAGCAGCCATCTTGGTCTTCTCTGTGATTCTAAAGGCTCGTCGTATGGAGAGGATACAGGCAGAGCATACTTGCTTGTCAACGCTTGGTCCTCTAGGGCAGACTCCGTCTCCTCTTCCAAAACATTCAATGAGACCACCGGCTTATGCCATGTTTCTATTTCCTCGCGCGCCGTTTCTGCGACCGGCATCGGAGATTCGGTGATCACGGGGTGAGCCGTCCTCACGACTTTCCGGGGTTGCGTGCGAGGGAGGTCGAGAACCGAAGAAGAGGTTCGCGGCGGCTGACTAAAATGAAACGGCATCGTCGCATGACCCGCAAGATGGGAGGAAGGCGCGTCGGAATCTTTCGTCTCCAATCTGTAGGCAAAGGGTCCCTTCGGTTCATCCTCAGATTGCAAGAGAGGCTGCTGCCCCGGCGGATCTCCAAAAAATTCCCCTTGGAGGGGCGTCAAGATGGGAGGCCGATTGGGCGGTTGGGGGGGAGGCGGACCTAAAAGCTGCGACCGACGAGCATGGAGTTGTCCCATGGCGGTGGAAAGGTCCGCGACACGGCCCGCCGGAAGCCAATCCTCCCGGCCTTCCATGCAGACGAGGAGTTCCTCGCCGAAGGCATGCAGCATAATAAGTTCATCAGGCTCAAACGGGCCCTGTACAAGCTCGTTCAACCATATCCAATAACGCACGATGTTTTCTATACGAAACGCGCTGTAATTGCAATGGATTTTTGGCATTTGATACATGTAGGGGCAGGCCCCTACAATTCATATAATTCCCATACAATGAAAATCGCGCTCGCACAAATCAACCCCACCGTGGGAGATATCGCCGGGAATTTGCGTAAGATCCGAGGCATGATCAGCCGGGCCGGCCGACGGAAGGTTGATCTGGTCGTTTTTCCCGAGCTTTGCATCACCGGCTATCCGCCGCGAGACCTCGTGGACCAAACGCACTTTGTCGGGAAAAATAAGCAGGCGATCCAGGAACTGGCCGAGCACGTTACCGGGCCTGCCGTGATCGTGGGTTTCATCGACATCAACGCGACCGGGGGGGAAAAAGGACTGCACAATGCGGCCGCGGTCTTGGCGCACCGAAAAGTGATCGCCGTGCGCGCAAAAACCCTTCTACCTAACTATGACGTGTTCGATGAAACGCGTCATTTCGCGCCCGCGGACCAAAACGATCCCGTACCTTTGTTCGGAAAACGTCTTGGCCTGACGATCTGTGAAGACATGTGGCATGTCCCCTCCGTTTGGGCCGGTTCGCCCTACAAGCGCGACCCCGTCGCCGAATTGGCGAAAAAGGGGTGTGATTTCTTTATCAACATTTCGGCTTCTCCTTTCCATCAGGGTAAGACGCAGCTTCGGCTGGATTTGATCCGCCACCATGCCCAGCGCTGGAACAAGCCCTTCTTATTCGTGAATCAAGTAGGCGGCAACGATGAAGTGCTTTTCGACGGTCACAGCATTGCCGTAGATGCCAAAGGTCGGGTCCTTGCGCAGGCCGCGGGCTTCCGCGAGGATCTTATTCTTGTGGATACCACCCGAACGGGTCAGGAGGAATGGCAGGATGATCCTGCGATCCATCAAGTCGGGGATGCTCTCGTCATGGGTTTGAAGGACTATACCCGCAAATGCGGTTTTAAGAAGGTCGTCCTTGGACTGAGCGGCGGAATTGATTCGGCCGTCACCGCCGCGCTCGCCGTTGAAGCTCTGGGAAAAAACAATGTGGTTGGTGTCTCAATGCCTTCTCCTTTCTCATCCAAAGGAAGCATCATTGACGCTCAGAAATTATCTAAACGGCTTGGAATTAAACTACTTTCCATTCCGATCACATCTGTGTTCTTAAGCTATAAAAAGTCGCTCAAAAAGACCTTCGGCCGTCGCCCTCCCGATGTGACTGAAGAGAATCTTCAGGCGCGCATCCGCGGAACGCTGTTGATGGCCCTTTCCAATAAATTCGGCATGCTGCTCCTAACCACGGGGAACAAATCGGAGCTTTCCATGGGCTACTGTACGCTTTACGGCGACATGAACGGAGGCCTTGCGGTGATCTCCGACGTCTTAAAAACGACCGTCTACAAGCTGGGACGGCTGATCAACCGCCGCAAAGAAATCATCCCCGAGGCCTCCTTCACCAAGCCGCCGTCGGCCGAACTCCGGCCCAACCAGACGGACCAAGATAGTTTGCCTCCCTATGAGGTCTTAGACGCGATCGTGCAAGCGTATGTGGAAGAAGGCAAGGATGTCGCGGAAATAACGGCGCTCGGCTATTCGCGGTCGCTGGTCGAGAAAGTGCTGGAAACGATCGATCGCAGCGAATACAAACGGCGCCAGGCGGCGCCGGGACTGCGCATCAGCGAAAAAGCCTTCGGCATGGGCCGCCGCATGCCGATCGCGCGCGGCGACTTCCGCGCCTAACGCCTTAGTTCCGAGAGACGCACCTTGATTTCATCCAAAGATTCTTTGTCGAAGTTTTCATAAGAAGTCAACTCTTCTTCTTTCCGACAAATTAGGTCGCCAATTGTGCGAATCTTGGACCTCTTCAGGCAATTCAACGCACGTGTGGAAAGTTCGATAATCTCGACCGGCTGATTCTTAAGCTCACGGATGCGTCCCACTCAGTTATTCTCCTTCAACACATTATCAGTCTCTTTCTCTAAGAACCTCGGGAACATCCCGTGAACCATGGACGATCCCGACGATTTGAAGCCGGGTTGTTTCAGGTCTATAAATGACGTGATAAGAATACACAGGCCAAAAACGTACAGCTGACGCGGTGAGATCTTGCCGCTTATGCCCCTTGAGTTTCATTGCGGCCAAGCCTTCGCAAGCCATGCAGATGGCATCCACAACCTTATCAGCCGCTTCGGCGCTGTCGACCCGAATATAATCCCAAACGTCTTTCAGGTCTTGTAGCGCATCAGGCGAAAGTTGATAATCGCTCATCCCCGGCGCTTACGTTGTTCTGCGCTATAACGCTTAAGCTCTGCGCGAGCCACATGACCGGGGATTCCTTCGCCGCGATCAAGCTGAGAAATACCCCGATCGATTTTTTCTTGAAGGGCTTTTACCTTCCTTCCACGCACTTGATCTTGCTCGCGCAACAGGCGCAACCCGTCACGAATGACCTCGCTTGCCGTGAAGTACAGCCCGCTTTTAACCTTTTTGTTAACGAACTGTTCTAATTGGGATGTCAGGGAAACATTCATGGTCGCTTACCTCCGAACTCAGTATAACACGAATAACAGCAAGTGTCATCAGCTGTTATTGCGGAAAAAGATGAAGCAGCGTCGCTAACGATTCCGCGACGTAAGCGCCCACGCAGACGGCTTCTCCGAGCATAAACCGCGATTGCCGCGATCGCCGGGACAGACCCCAGGCGCTGAGCCCAACCATGAGCATCGATAGCCCCGTGACGCTCCAGGCGTCCCATCGCAAAACGTCCGCCAGGGTGATCGTCACCACAAAGGTCGCGCTGGCGACCCAACGGACGCGGCGATGAAAAAGGAATTCTCTTTTCGCCAGGCGCAGCGCGATCAGCGGAGCGGAAAGCGCGATCATCGCCAAGCCGACGTTCGACCAACTAAAGAGCGCGGTAACGACTAAAAGGACCGCCGCAAACATCGAGGCATCCGAGCGGCGGTTGGTCAGCATCTCGCGAAGGCGTTCAAACACCGTGGCCGCGATCAGCAGACACCAGGGCAGCGAGGCGGCCTCCGGCGATTTCAAACCGCCCCAGCGGATCCACTGCATGAAAAGCGGCCGTCCCAAATTCGGTACCAGGAACCAGGCCACTCCCCAGGTCGCGGTAAAGATGAAAAGCCCGCCGAAAAAGACGTTCACCAAGCTCCCCACGGCCGGCAAAGGCCGCCGGTTAAAGATGACCCAAGGCACCATGGCGACGAGGCCCCAGAGCGCAAAAGGGGAGCCGACCCACAAGCCAAACGCATAAATCCCCGCTAAAACCCAGGAACGCATAAACAGCGACCAATCCTGCATCCAGAGCCAGGCCGTCAAGAAAACCATGACAAAGAACGCGTCCCACGCCGAAGAATTCTGCATCCCGGAAACCACGGAGGGATGCAGGAGAAAGAGCAGAAGGGCGGCCGTTCCTCCGGCGGCGGAATTGTTCGGGGGAAGCATCCGCCATCCGGCGGCAAAGACGAGAAACGCCGTCAGCGTCACGAGCATAGCGGGTAGGAAGGGCGACATAAACCTATTGGTCCATCAGGATACTATAATCGCAGAGTGGATTTAACGAACATTCCGCATTCACCCGGCGTTTATTTGATGCGCGATCGCAGCGGACACATTCTCTATGTAGGAAAAGCCCGCGATCTGGCCAAGCGCGTCGGTTCCTACTTCATGGCCAGAAGCGATCATTCCGCCAAAGTCGCCGCGCTCGTCGCCTCCATCCATCACGTGGATTACCTCCCGACGGAAAGCGAGCGCGAAGCTTTAATTCTGGAGCAAGGCCTGATCCGGCGCATCCAGCCGCACTTTAACACGATGTGGCGCGACGATAAATCCTACCCTTACTTGAAACTGACTTGGAAGGAGGATTTTCCGCGCCTGTTTCTGACCCGCAAAAAAGTGCGCGACGGCTCCAAATATTTCGGCCCTTACCCCAACGTCGGCCTTGTCCGGCGGCTGCTCCGGTACCTTTGGAAGCAGCATATGTTTCCCTTGCGGCCCTGCCGTTATGAATTCTCCGAAAAAAATCCGCTCCCTTTGGTGAAGGCCAAACAATGCCTGTATTACCACACGAAGGAATGCCCGGCGCCCTGCGTGGCGCGCATTTCCAAAGACGGCTACCGGCAAATCGCCAAAGACACGGAACTTTTTCTAAAGGGGAATTTCCTGCCGCTCATCGAAACCTGGCGCAAAGAAATGAAGGAAGCCTCCGCCGGTCAACAATACGAGCGCGCGGGCCAGCTGCGCGACAACCTCGCCGCGCTGGAACACATGAATGAACGTGTCACCGTGCGGCAAATCGAACTTTCGGACGTGATCGATCGGGTGGACCGCTCCCGCGCCATCACCGATCTGCAGCAGGCGCTGGGCCTTAAGCATCCTCCCCTGCGCATCGAATGTTTCGACATCTCGCATTTGCAGGGAGTGGAAACCGTGGCCTCGATGGTGGCCTTTGAGCGCGGGCAGCCCATAAAAAACGATTACCGCAAATTCAAAATTAAAACCGTCTTAGGTATCGACGATTTCGCCAGCATGGCGGAAGTCGTCGGGCGCCGTTACCGGCGATTGCTCGCCGAAAAAAAGCCGATGCCGGATCTGGTTTTAATTGATGGGGGGAAAGGACAACTCGGAGCGGCAGTCAAAGCGATTTCTCTCGCCGTCACCCCGGCGGATCGTAAGCCGGGGCCCATCATGCCCTTTGGCATCGCCGCTCTCGCCAAACGCGAGGAAGAACTCTTTGTCCCCGACTGTGAAGACCCGATCGTCCTGTCCAAAGACTCCGCCGCCCTTCACCTCGTCCAGCGCGTGCGCGACGAAGCCCACCGCTTTGCCATCACGTTCCATCGGCAGCGCCGCGCCAAACGCATGCTGGGCCTGTAACAGGGCGACGGGACCGTCCAATCCGTTTTCGCGCGAGGGAAAATCTGAAGTCCATGCCGACGCTGAGTCAGCCGCAGTTTATCTGAATTACATGTACATTTGTAGTTATTGCTTGTAATTAATAATTATAGCTGTTATACTTCTCGTATGAATACATCGATGGAAACGACCTTAACGGATCGCGGGCAGACGGCCATTCCCGCCCGGATCCGCAAACGATTCAGTCTCAAATCAGGCCAAAAACTGGTGTGGGTGGATGACGGCGATGTTATTTTTGTCGCCCCTGTCGCGCGAGACCCGATCGCGGCGTTCCGCGGGTCGAGCAAGAAAAGTCATCTCCTCAAAGCCCTCCTGAAATCACGCGCGGACGATGCCCGCCGCTGAACTATTTGTTCTGGACACGTCCGCTCTGATCTGTCTGAGAGAAGACGAGGCCGGAGCGGCGGATGTCGAGCGGATTCTCCGGGATGCCGGGCCAAAAGGCCGGGTTTATGTTTCATTCATCTCCCTGATGGAATTCTTTTACATTCTTCAACAGGAGCAGGGGGAGCATGCGGCCCAGAAAGGCTATCTCGAGATCAAGCAGTTGCCCATGACCGTCGTCGAATCCGATGAACAATTGGGGCTATACGCCGCCGCCATCAAAGCGACGCACAAACTTTCCGTTGCCGACGCCTGGGTGGCGGCGACGGCGCAGCGTCTTGGCGCCGCTCTCGTCCACAAAGACCCTGAATTCGAACCCATGAAGAACGTTCTGACCGCTGCACCCGCTCGCCTACAAACGCCGCTAAAGTTGCTGAAGGACTGTTGACAGCGCGAAGGACTCCTGTTAATCTGGAGTTGTCATGAATACCGCCGCGGCGCCGGCCCAAAACCCGAGCCCGCTCATCACCCTGCAAAGCCACATCGAACGCGTCTTCCTGGGAAAAGAAGAGGTGGTGCAGGATGCGCTGGCCTGTCTCTTGGCCGGCGGGCATCTTCTGATTGAAGACGTTCCCGGGGTGGGGAAAACCACGCTCGCGTTAAGCCTCGCGAAGGCGACCGGCTGCAGCTTCCAGAGGATTCAATTTACGAGCGACATGATGCCGTCAGATATATTGGGCGTGTCGGTCCTAAATCCCAAGACGCAGGAGTTTGAATTCCGCAAGGGACCGCTGTTTAGCCAGGTGATTCTGGCCGACGAACTCAACCGCGCCACGCCCCGGACGCAGAGCGCGCTGCTGGAAGCGATGAACGAGCGACAAGTGACGCTCGACAATCAGACGATGGAGCTTCCCAATCCCTTTTTCGTCGTCGCCACGCAAAACCCCCACGAGCACCACGGGACGTTCCCTCTGCCCGAGTCGCAGCTTGACCGCTTTATGATGCGCCTGTCGATCGGCTATCCGGATGCGGCCAGCGAGAAAGCGATCCTAGCGATGGGGATGGAACATGAACTCGTGCGGAAAATGGAGACCTGCCTGGCTCCGGGTGAACTTTTAAAGTGGATGGACCGGGCGCGGCAAGTCCATGTGGCCGCCGTGGTGGACGACTACCTTCTTTCCCTGGTTCAAGCCACGCGCGCCGCCGAACGCGTGGAAGTCGGCATCAGCCCGCGCGGCGCCATCGCGCTTCGAAAGGCCGCCCAGGCGCGAGCGCTGCTTCAAAACCGGGATCATGTCGTGCCCGATGACATTAAGGCGTTGGCGGTCCCCGTCTTGGCCCATCGCCTGATCTTTTCCTCCGATCAACTGGCCGATTTGCGGAGCCAGTCGGACCGCATCATTGAAAGCTTACTCTTGAAAATTGCAGTCCCTCTCTAAAATCCTGCTGTTTCCCTATCGAGCGCTGCGTTGGATGATGCTCACGCGGCCCATCCGCTTCACGCGTTTTGGGACGTTCTATATCCTTTTCGCCCTGGCCGTCGGCGCCGCCGCCATCAATACCGGAAACAATCTTCTCTACTTGATTTTGGGGATTCTCCTGGGATTTATTGTGATCTCGGGATTTCTTTCAGACAGCGCCCTCTGGGGAATCACGACGGCGTGGGCGCCCATCGGCAGTTTGTATGCCGGAGAAAAAGCGCTCCTGGAATGCCGGATGCTCAAAGGCGGATTTCCCGGCGTCGCCATTTCGGTGGAATCGCATTGGGAAGGGCTGAAGGCGCTGTATTCTTTCGTGCCGTGGATCCCGTCCAAAGGCCAAGCCTCCACGCGAATTGAATTGACGCCGCCTAAGCGGGGCTATTTGACGCTCGAAAGCTGCCGTTACTCCACGCGGTTTCCATTCGGACTTTTTCAAAAATCGCACAATGAAAGGATGGACGAGCGCTGGGTCGTCTATCCCCATCTTTATCTACTGCCGAATGATGATTTGGAGCGGCAAGGCCTGGAAGCCTCCCCAAAATCGACCCATCGTCAGGGTATGGGGACGCTGCCGCTGATGATGCGAGACTATCGGGCCGGAGACGCGATGCGCCAGATCCAATGGAAAATGAGCGCCAAACGCCAGAGACTGATTGTCAAGGAAATGGAAGAGGAGGCCGGCCAAGGCGATCTTTTTTATCTCGATTCTTGGCCCGCGCATTTCAGCCCTCTCGAGATGGAGAGCTTTATTTCTTTCATCGCTTCCCTCATTTTCTCCGTTTATGAGCGCTCGCGTCCCTTTGGGCTCGGGATTCCGGAACGGCTCTTTGGACCGGAGCATTCCCGCGCGCATCTCCACCGGATTTTCGAGTTTCTCGCGCTGGTCGATCCGTTCCAAAATCGGGGCCAGGGGCATTCCAAGCTGCCGGTCGAATGGAATTCCAGAGTCATCGATATCGCGCCCCTTTGGGCCGCGAGGGGAAGGACCTATGCCCGCCCATCTTAGGCCTCTGCGCATCACCGTCCAAGTAGCGGCCGCCTTGGGTCTCTTATCCATCACGCTCTCGGGAGAAATCTCGCCCCCATGGTGCGCAATCAGTTGGACCGCCTGGGTCTTCGGTCTGGCCGCCGATCGTTTCCCCCAATTTCAAGCCCGGCTGCGAAGCCTGGAAACAGCCGCAGTGGCAGGCATGGTCGGAACCCTATTGATCGACTTTTTTGCGTTTCACAATTCCATTTTTATCGCGGTGACGCACTTTTTGCTGTTGTTCCAAATCGTCAAGCTCGCGGGGGAAAAAAAGCGCAAAGACTGTCTCCAGATTTTTGTCTTTTCCTTTTTTCAAGTCCTGGCCGCCTGCACCCTGTCGGTCGATCCCTGGCACGCGGCCGTCCTTTTGGCCCTGATTCCAACCGCGACGGCCGCCCTGTTCTGGAACCAAATGGCGCGCGAATATGAAATGGCCAAAAACGATCTTGATGCCGCCGTCTCGCGAAACTATCGCCGCATGGCCGCGCTCATGTCCGCCGCCGCGCTTCCATTAAATCTGGTCTTGACCGTCGCCGTTTTCGTCATCATTCCGCGTTTGACGTTAAACGTGCCGGTGGCGGGATTCAGCGGCAACCAAATGGGCTACATCGATCAGATCAATTTGTCCCAAAAGGGAAACCTCGCGGAGAATGCCGCGGTCGTATTATGGCTGAGTTTCCCAAGACCGGCAGAGCGTCCAACCTGGAATGGATATCTGCGCGGGGATGTTCTGAGCGATTTTAACGGGCACAGTTGGACTCCATCGCAAGGCCGTCATTCACGAATACTTTTGCCCGACTTAAACAACATTTTTTCCATGGGAGAGTTGCGCCGCTCAGTCCGGACTCTGCGCCAATCCATCACGTTAGTGGATATTTCCGCCGGAACGCTCTTTACGATCGGCAGGCCCCTGCGCGTCGTAGCGCCCCTGCAGGCGCTCCAGGAATTCGAAGGAGGTTCTCTGCATTGGCTGGCCGCGCGGCGGCAACCGCTGCATTATGACGTCCTTTCAGAACCGTTTTCGATTGATGAGGTCCGTGCCGAGTATTTGGCTCTGCCTCCTGTGCCGCTTGACCGGATAAGGGCCCTGACGAACAAAGTGGCCGGCCGTGGGCCCCCGCTGGAGCGAGCGCGACGCATCGAGCAGTTTCTTCAGAAGAATTACCGGTATTCGACCCACTTAGGCGACCGCATCCCCGACAATCCAGTAGAGTCCTTTCTTTTTGAGCGGCGCCAAGGACCCTGTGGACATTTTGCTTCCGCCATGGCGCTCATGCTCCGTCTGCAGAACATCCCGTGCCGCCTTGTGGCGGGTTATCTCAAAGGAGAGTGGAATGAACCCGCGCAGGCCGTTGTCATCCGCGAACGCGACGCGCATGCCTGGGTCGAAGCCTATGTTGCGGGACAGGGGTGGATCTCCTTTGATCCTTCACCTCGCCTAGTCGGCGCCGAAGCGGCGGGGGGGACTTCTCTCTTTCACCGGCTAAACCAATACAGCGATTACTTTGGCCTTCTCTGGGACCGGTTCGTCATTCATTACGATCTTTATTCCCAGATCAGAGCTTTCGAAAGTTTAAAGGGCGGTTCGGGCCGTCTCGGGGCACAGCTCGCTTCCTGGTGGTCCAAAATGCGCCTCCAGTTTCATCACACCCGCCAACCTTCCAGGGAACCAGCCGAAACGGGCGGCGCAGCAACAGCACGCCGGCCTTGGAAGGAGATCGGCGCGTTTCTCATTCTCTCTCTCGTCAGCGGCTTGGTTCTCACGCGCAGACGCCTTGCGGCATATGATGCCGGCCTCCGGTTCTATACCCGGTTCCTCGAAGGCATGGCCCGGATCGGCTGTTCAAAACACCCCTGGGAAACCGGACAGGAATTCGCAGCGCGTTTGGCGCAGACAAGACCCGACCAAGCCGATCAAGCGCATCGCATCACCAACCAGTACTATCGCGCGCGGTTCAGCAATAAAAAACCCGTCCTAGAGGAATAGGACGGGAATTTTATGGAATGCTTTGCGAGAGAATTACTGGCCTACAGGATGGGCTTCGTCGTGAATCAGCTTGCTGTTGGCATTTTCTTCCTGATTCAACTGCTTTTGCTGTCCCTGCGTTAAGGATCCGCCATTGGCCTTGACGTCGGCATGTTCCTGCTGCTTGATGGCGGCATCATTAGCTTTGAGCTGTTGCCCCTGTGCCGCGGTCAGTTTGCCGCTCTTGACGTCTTTGTTGATTCGCTTGCGCTGATTTTTTACCCGCTTATTCACCTCAGCACGGCGAGGGTGATTGGCGGCAAATGTGCCGCCCGTTGGGTTGCCCGGGTTCTCGGCTCGAACCCAACCCGCCGGAACTAACAGACCGATCGCCATCACCGCTAAAACTACTCGTTTCATCATTGAATCCATTTTAAGACCCCCTTGTCTCATTCGTCTGCAATTTTGCTTGCTTATCCTTGGACGTAATCTCCTGCCAAGATGTTCTCGATGGGCGACAATGCCCTTATCGGATAAATCAAATTCGTCTGGAAAGCGAGGGGTATTGGAGCTCTAAATTTCACGCGATGGACCGGACAACGCCGCCGTCGACGCGCAGGGCGGCTCCATTGGTGGCCGAGGCGAGTGCGCTGCAGACGTAGACGACCATGGCGGCGACTTCATCGGTCGTGGCAAACCGCTTGAGAAGCGAGCTCGGGCGTATGGTTTTAAAGAAGTTGGCCTCCACGGCAGCTGCGTCCATCTTCTGGGCTTGCGCCATGGAATTTAGAAATCCGGAGGCGCCCTCTGAAAGGGTCGGTCCAGGGAGGACGGCGTTCACCGTCACTCCCGTGCCGGCGGTGGTTTCCGCCAGGCCGCGCGACAAGGCGAGCTGGGCGGTTTTCGTCAGGCCGTAATGGATCATCTCGGCGGGGATATTCAGCGCGGACTCGCTCGAAATAAAAACCACCCTGCCCCAATTCCTTTGGATCATGGCGGGCAGATAGGCGCGGCTTAAACGCACCCCGCTCATCACATTGACTTCAAAGAACCGAAACCAGTCGGCGTCGGAAATTTCGCCAAAAGGTTTGGGCTCGAAAATGCCGGCGTTATTGACGAGGATATCGACGTCCGGAAGGCCTTTGACCAAACGCTCGATATCGGATGCTTTGCCGACGTCGGCGGCCATACCGACGAGGCTGGCTCCCGGCGTCGTTTTCCGGATTTGATCGATCGCCGCTTCGACGCGGGCCATCGTGCGTCCGTTGATGACGGTTCGCGCGCCTTCCTTGGCCAACAGCGTCGCGACCGCCAGTCCGATCCCCGCCGTTGAACCCGTCACCAGCGCCGTTTTGCCTCGTATTTTTAAATCCATGAGGTGAACCCCTCCTGGCCCTATCGTAGCACGCCGCGTGAGTAAATGGGGGTATACCTTCTCTGGCACGAACGACGTTCGGCAGAAGCTGTGAAAAAATCGCGTTGGCGTCCCTTCTCCAAATAATCGCGAATATATTCTTCGATTGCCCCTCCAATGTAATGAAAGGGCGGCCGCCAGCCGCCCCTACAACAACCATGAAATCGGGAAACCGCCAATCCGTTCGTCTGTCGGGGCACGATTATTCGGGACCAGGGATCTATTTTGTCACCTTGTGCACGGAAGGATGCGAACGTTTGTTTGGGCAAGTCATCAACGGGGAAATGCGTTTGGATTATTTTGGTCTTGTTGTGCAGGATGAATGGATGCGTTCACCACAAATCCGATCGGAAGTGGATTTGGATCGATGGATTGTCATGCCCGATCATTTTCACGGTATCGTTTTTATCCTTCCGAAAAATGGATTCAGGGGTGTTGTAGGGGCGGCTGGCGGCCGCCCTGCCCTACAATCCAGATCATTAGGGGCATTAATTGGCGGATTTAAATCGATCACAACCAAGCGAATCAATAAAATTAGAGGCACCGCGGAAGGCCAAGTCTGGCAGCGAAATTATGATGAACACATCATTGACAGTGACGAGGAATTGCAACGAGTGCGCCAATACATCAAGGATAACCCAAAGAACTGGAAGGGTTAGCGACCCAAGGTGTTATGGAACATCCTAGGGGCCTATGAAAAATCTTAGGCCCTTCAGACCTGATTTTTTAGCCTTTCGATGGATTGTTTGTCCACCCGGAATTCGGCAAACTATCGATGTACACGCCTGCCTGCCGGCAGGCGGGCGCGTTCCCAATGAAATTGACTGCCCACATCGTCCTTGTTCTCCTTCTCCCAGGCCTGGTCATTGACCCTGTTCTGGCGAACGCCGATTTGCAGTTTTCCCTCTCCCCAACGTTGGAGCGGGCCGCCGTAGAGGAGGTGAGGGGGGACTTATACCTTCGTCAAGCTTTGGCGCCCGGAGACGTGGCCGCCAATTTTGGCGAGAGCACATTCTCAAAGTCCAGAGAAATTCATGTTATTGAAGCAACACCGTTATCTTTAAACCGCTTCTCAGAAGACGATTTCAACACCTATCTGACCAGGATCCGCGCACGCGCGCTAGCACGGATGAGGCAATTGGGTTTGACGGAGGTGCAACTCGCCAAGAAGTGCGGCCTCGCGCAAACAACGATTGCCGCGATCTTGACTGGCCAAAACGAAGGCTTGCTCTGCTCATGGCTGGCTTTAGCCGAAGGTCTCGAAGTTGCGCCCGAGGCTCTCCTGGACCCTGGTCCGACATTGGCAACGGATTCGGTATCCGCGCCTCACTCGGTCACGGTGTCCCAAGTGGCGGCAACGATTCAGCGGATGGTCCGTCATAGCCCTGCATTCAGGAATGGGGAATGGTCGCGCCGTACGGGTCTGACGGAGAAGGTGATTCGAAACACTATACACCGACTTAAGATGAGCATAGATATTCAGGTCAGAACGCTTTATGTGCAAATCATCTGGGGCTTGGGCGCGGATTTGTCGGAAGTCTTCAAGACCGCCTCCGAACCCCTCGGTGCGCAACGCGGTGTTCGATATACGGAGTCGGAAGAGAGACTGCTTAAGGCGCTCACAGGAGAAGACCTCACTTCGGTGGCGATGCGGTTGAAGCTGGCTTTCGAAATGCTGAAAGAGCGGGATGAACGTTTGGCTGAGGTGCTGCAATTGTATGTCGTAGAAGACAGGACTCTGGGACAAGTTCGGCAGGTGCTTAATTTGGGAGGAACAGAGCGCGCCCGACAGCTAAAAGATCAGGCATTTGTCTTCTTGGCCCTGGTGATGTCCAAAGACCTGGGACCACTTCTTGATCAACCCCTTATGGTTTTTGAGCCATTTGGTCTTGGAAACCGCTATCGACTTAACCAGATCAAAACACTAGAACAATTGCTTGCCGCAGATCAGGATGGACGGCTGGATCAACTCTACAAACCTCTCATCGCGAGAAACATCAGGGCCGGCCTTGCCTCCATTCGGGCTTTGGTCAACAAGGCTCCTTTCCCGCCCCTCGCCGCGGCCAAGCAGCCGGCAGATGAACCCCGTTCCGGCACGGGCGGAGCCGCATAAAGATTCGTCGTCCCGAACGCGTTTCGTAGACGCGCCGTCTTAGATCAACTACAATAACGCCGTGAGTAAAAGACTTTTCTGTTTGATCGCCGCGATGGGGCTCGCCTTTCCCGCGCTGGCCGCCGGCACGGACACGCTTTCGCTGGAAAATCGGATTGTCGAGCATGTGCTGCCGAACGGCATTGATCTGCTTATTCTGGAGCGGCACTTTTCACCCACCGTTTCCATTCGCATGATGTTCCGCACGGGCTCCGTCGATGAGATCAGCGGAAAAACCGGCCTCGCGCATATGTTTGAACACATGATGTTTAAAGGGACAAAAACTCTAGGGACCACGAATTATGCGCTGGAAGCGCCGCTCCTGCAGCAGGTGGACGCGCTGCACCAGGCGATCGATCAAGAAAAAGAAAAAGGGGAGAAAGCCGACGAAAAACGCATCGGGGAATTGATCGATCAAGTCCGGGAAGTGGAAGAAAAAGCCAATGCCTTGGTCACTCCCAATGAACTCTGGAACATTTATGAACGCGAAGGCGCCTCCGAACTCAACGCCGACACATCGAGCGATTACACCCAGTACATCGTCGACCTACCCTCGAATAAAATCAAGCTCTGGGCGATCCTGGACTCGGACCGGGTCAGAAATCCCGTTTTTCGCCAGTTTTATCAGGAGCGCGAGGTGGTCAAAGAAGAACGCCGGATGCGCGTCGACACCAACCCCGAAGGGAAGCTTTATGAAGAGTTTATCGGCGCGGCTTACCACGCTCATCCCTACCGCCATCCCACGCTGGGATGGGATGCCGACCTCAACCACCTTTACGTGACCGATCTCGTCGACTTCTACAAACGCTATTACACGCCGAATGTGTTGACGATTGCCGTCGTCGGCGACGTCAACGCCAAGGACGTCATTGCGCTGGTTGAACAGTATTTCGGCGATTGGACCGTTCCCGCTTCGGCGCGTGTGTTGCCCACACAAGAACCTTCGCAGCCCGGCGAGCGCCGCGTCACCATTAAATTTGACGCTCAGCCGCACGCCGTCGTGGGCTTTCACATTCCCGCGTATCCTGATCCCGACCAGGTGGTATCCTATGCGATGGCCCACCTTTTAGGGAGCGGCACGACGTCCCGCCTCTACAAGGCGCTCGTGGAAAAGAAGAAGGTGGCCACCGCCGTTGACACCGGCCAGGACTATCCCGGCGAACGCTACCCATCTTTGTTTATTATTTCGGCGGCGACGCGCTATCCCCGGACGAATGACGAGGTGATCAAAACCATTGAGGAAGAGCTTGAGCGCTTGAAGAAAGAACCGATCGCCGACTGGGAAATGGAAAAAATCCGCTCGGCCGTCGAGGTCGGGATCCTCGATACCCTGCAGACCAACGGCGGCATGGCCAGCACGCTGGCCTACAATCAAACGGTCTTCAAAGATTGGCGCTATCTGCTGCGCTTCCAAAAGCAAATTCACGATATGACCTCGCAGGATCTGCAGAATTTCGCGCGCAAATACTTTACGAATGAGAATAGGACGGTGGGGGTTATGGAGCCGATAAAGAAATGAAAATGAAAGCCGCCCTCTGTCTGTTTTTTCTAACTGGCCCAGCTTTCGCCACCCCGCCCGTACTTCCGGAGTTTCCGCCGCTTCACTTTACGCCGAGCAAGCCCACGCGCACCGTTCTGCCGAACGGCCTGGTGCTGTATCTTTTGGAGGATCATGAGCTGCCCTTGATTCGGGTCGAAATGTATTACCAGGGGGGAACCCAGGCTGATCCGATCGATAAAATCGGCCTCGGCTCCATTTTTGGGGAAGCCTTGACGGAAGGCGGAAGCCTCTCGCACCCGCCGGAAGAAATCGAAAAAATACTCGACCGGAAAGCCGCGTCGATCAGTTTTGGGATCGAACTGGAAAACGGCGAGGGCGCGATGAGCTGCCGGAAGGAGGATTTTGACGCCATCTTCGCCCTTTTTACCGACCTGATCCTTCACCCGCAATTTCGGAAAGATAAATTTGAATTGGCGCGGGCCAAAGCGTTGGATGGACTGCGGCGCTTAAACGACGATCCGGAAGAAGTGGCCCGCCGCGAATTCCGGCGCGTGATGTACGGGGATCATCATCCCTACGCCCGCATCCCGTCGCCCGCGATGCTCAAAAACATTAAGCGCGAAGACCTTCTCGCGGCGCACCAGCGGTTCTTCCGGCCCAATGGCGCCGCCATCGCGATTTCGGGAGATTTCAAGAGCGCCGAAATGCTCGAGAAATGTAAAAGCGCCTTCAGCGGCTGGGCTAAATCCGACGTCCAATGGCCCGCGATTCCCGCTCCGGTTCAAAGTCAAGAAAAACGACTGTTCTATATTCAGCGCTCAATCAACCAAAGCCAAATCCGCATCGGAGAGCTCGGACTGGCCCGGCACAACCCGGACCATTTCGCCTGGGAGGTTTTTAACGAACTATGGGGCGGCGGCGCCACGTCCCGTCTCTTTCGAACGGTCCGGACCGAGCTGGGGCTGGCTTATTCCGTGGGGAGCGGCTATTCCGAACCCGGCGAGCGCGGGCTGATCCTCGCCGTGTCGCAAACGCGCGGGTCGCAAACCATCGCCGCCGCCCAGGCGATCCTGAAAATAGAGCAGGAAGTTCAGCAGGCGCCTTTTACCGACAAGGAGATTTCCGACGCGAAAGAATCCATCGTCAACCGCTTTGTGGAGAACTTCACGTCCAGCGCGCAAATCGCTTCGTATATGATGAACTTGGACTTTTTCGGGTTTCCCGCGGACTACTTGGACACCTACACACAGAAGATTTCGCATGTGACGGCGCAAGACCTCAAACGGGTCGGCCGCGCCTACCTGCATCCCGACCAGAGCACGATCCTGGTCATGGGAGATCTCAGCACATTTGAAAAACCCGTCGCGACGCTCGGAAAGCCCCAGGAAATTAAAGTGATCGATTATGCGCAGGAGGAGCCATGAAAACAATTCCCGTTTCAATCGCCCAAA
>Ga0206840_1072_pt1 | contig 18398 bp, 11 predicted proteins | sample Alteio_BWOrgCont_24_FD_152633 | JGI IMG/M metagenome (GOLD analysis project Ga0206840, IMG submission 152633) | Enriched cells from forest soil in Barre Woods Harvard Forest LTER site, Petersham, Massachusetts, United States -... | ecosystem: Environmental > Terrestrial > Soil > Temperate forest >... | reverse complement strand
CTTGTTTTGCTGAGGGTGTTGCAGAGAAATTAAACGCCCCGGTAATAGAAAATAACCTGGTGCGCGAGCGGGCTACCGAAACCCAAACCCACCGTTCGCGGTTCTCACGCTTTGAGAATATGCAGGAGGTATTCACCATTAAAAACTCTGAGGCATTAAAAAACCAGCATGTACTGCTGGTTGACGATGTAACCACCACCGGCTCAACATTAGAAGCCTGCGGCAGCCAATTACTAAAAATCGAAGGACTAAAGCTGAGTATTGCTACGATTGCTTATGCGGAGTGAGAGAAATTCTAAACTCTAATTTCTAAACTCTAAACATTTCAACTTAGGTTTTAGAATTTAGAAATTAGAGTTTAAGATTTATTAGCTCACTTTCTGATACTTCGCCAGTTTATCGTATAACCCTTTCGGATCAAATGGTTTCAGGATATAATCGTTCATGCCGCTTTGCGATATTTCATTTATCTCGCTGGTAAGCATCGAAGCTGTAAGGGCGATAATAGGCAGTTGTTGATAAAAAGGTTCACTTTTTGAGCGGATCACCTGGGTTGCCTCAAGGCCACCCATTACCGGCATATGGATATCCATCAACACTACATCCAGGTTATGGTTAGCTTCAATCTTGTCGACAGCTTCCTGGCCGTTTTCGGCAAATTCGATGGTAGCTCCCCATTTACTCAGCACTTTATTTATTAATAACCTGTTGATCTGGTTGTCATCAACAACCAATACATTCAATTGCAATCCTGTTTCCACTTTATTATTATTATTTATCGTATAGATGTCTTCTGTATCAAATTTTATTGTAAACCAGAAAGTCGATCCTTTTTCGGGCACACTATCCACATGGATCGTGGCATCGTGCAGTTCAATCAGCTTTTTTGTAATAGCAAGACCCAAACCTGTACCGCCATATTTTCGCGAAGTATCCGATTCAGCCTGTTTGAACGACTCAAAGATGGTGTTTATTTTGTCATTTGCAATGCCTATCCCGGTATCAGAAACGGCAAAACGGATAGTTACATCCTTGTTTGTCTGCGCAATAACCTGCAGATCTATGTTCACACCGCCTGTCTCGGTAAACTTAACTGCATTACCTACAAGGTTAAGCAGCACCTGGCATAAACGGGTGCTATCGCCAATTACAAACTTTGGCACAGCCTCGTCAACTGCATATTTAAGGTATATCTTTTTGTCGTTTGCATTATACTGCATGGAGCCTGATATACTTTGAACCAATTCGCGCAGGTCGACACTTGTTTTTTCCAGTTCAATGTTACCCGTTTCTATCTTGGTAAAGTCGAGCACGTTATTGATCAGGGTCATCAAATTCTCTGCGGAGAATTTAAGGATACCGAGGTTTTCCTTTTGTATCTCTACTGTATTATCATCCAGCAACAGGTGCGACATACCAATTACCGCGTTCAACGGCGTGCGTATCTCATGGCTCATTACAGAGATAAACATATCCTTAGCACGGCTCAGTTGTAATGCTTCTTCTTTAGCTGCGATCAGCTCTATCTCAGTTTTCTTTTTGGCGGTAATGTCAATAATTACCTCTATGTATTTATCAATTTCTCCTGCACTGTTCAGGATAACTGAATTGATAACCGATATCCACAAAGGCTGGCCATCTTTACGGTAAACCAACAGATCGACCTCAAATGACTGTTTATTTTTTGAAAGCTCACGCGATTTCTGAATAACAGAAACATCTGTCAGCTCGCCTTTCAGCACATCGCCTAAAGGCTTGTTTGCAGCGTTATCAATCGTATATCCTGTAATCTTTTCAAATGCCTTATTTACCCATTCAACCTTGCCATTCCGGTCGTTGATAACAACACCGCTTGTAGTGCTGCTGGCTACTAATGATAATAAAGTACGTTCCTCTTCGGCCTTTTTACGCTCGCTGATGTCCACCATCATACTGATGTGACGTTCTACGCTGCCGTCTTCGTTAATTAACGGGCTGTTGGAGATAAATACCCATATAGGTGTACCGTCCTTTTTATAAACCTTTAGCTCAACTTCATAAGGCTTATTCTCTTTAAACGCTGTTACTGCTTCATTAAATACGGTCATATCCGTTTCTTCACCGATGATCAGTGTACCTACGGTTTGACCCTTCACATCTTCCAGTGAATAACCCAGCAATTTCTCCATTGCCTCATTAAACCAGATGATATGCCCTTCGTTATCCCTTATCACCATACCGCTCGGCGACTTATCTGCAGCGAACGAAAGTATATCGAGGTCGGTTTCAGCTTTTTTAAGATAAGTTACATCACGGCCAGTTGCATACCATTTGTTTTCTTTAAAAACCAAGGTCCAGTTGAGCCATTTGATGTCGCCTGCGCCATTTACGAGCGGTGTTTTTATCTCGAATGAACGCTGGCCCTTGCCTATTCCTTCTTTTATCTGGCGGAGTGATGATGATCTTACGCCTTCCGAAAAAAGATTCCAGAACACTTTGCCAACGGCATGTCCCTGGCTATATCCCAAAATATTGGTAACGGCTTTATTAACCATTTCAATACGGTAATCCTTATCCATCACACAATGGATGCCGGGAGAAGTATTGAATAAATTTGAAAAATCTTTATCCCTGGCGTGGCTGTCCTTCAGTTCTTTCTTTTGCTTAAGCTGCACAAGGTGCGATACTACATCATTAGCCAAAGTGCGCAAAGCATGCAGCTGCTCCGCCGTAAGCTTGCGACGCACCATATCCATCACACACAATGCCCCAAGCTTAAACCCGTTAGGGTCAATAAGCGGTGCACCGGCGTAAAAACGTATCTGGGGGTCGTTTACTACGAAAGGATTATGCCTTAAAGCATCATGCTCCAGCACATCCTCAATTTCAAGTATATTATTGCTTGCTATAGCGTGATTACAGAAAGCATCGGCACGCGGAATCTGCTTCAGATCGATACCAACGCTCGATTTTACCCACTGCCTGTCGGCATCAATAAACGTTATCAGCGCAATTGGTGTTTTGCAAATAAAAGAAGCCAGGCGCGTAATTGCATCTAGTTCCTTTTGCGGCGAAGTGTCTAAAATAGCGTAGGCACTAAGGGCTGTTAAGCGTTTATCTTCTAATAGATCAGGTTGCTGTTTATTCACTTTCTAATTAATCCGTGCCTTTATGCCGGTATAATGGATACGCATCCATTAACCGATGCACCTTTTTACGGATTTTCCGCAGCGAAGGTTCATTTTCGGGATCAATTATTACAGCATCAATTAGTTCAACTATCAGGTCCATTTGCTTCTCTTTTAAGCCTCGTGTAGTGATGGCAGCAGTGCCCACACGTATGCCTGAAGTAACAAACGGCGACTTATCATCAAACGGAACCATGTTTTTATTCACAGTAATGTCGGCGGCAACCAAAGCATTTTCGGCAGCCTTGCCTGTAATATTTTTATTACGAAGGTCGATAAGCATTAAATGGTTATCTGTACCTCCTGATATAAGCTCGTATCCACGGTCAACAAATGCCTTTGCCATGGCAGCCGCATTCTTTTTAACCTGGATAATGTATTTCATGTAATCTTCACTCAACGCCTCAGCAAAAGCAACTGCCTTAGCGGCGATGATATGCTCCAGCGGTCCGCCCTGCGTACCGGGGAAAACAGCCATATCCAGCACTGCTGACATCATTTTCACTTCGCCCTTTGGCGTTTTTTGTCCGAATGGGTTCGGGAAATCCCTACCCATCATAATAATGCCGCCACGCGGGCCGCGCAGTGTTTTGTGGGTAGTTGTGCTCACAATATGGCAATATGGCATTGGGTCATTTAGTAAACCCCTGGCAATAAGGCCGGCAGGGTGCGAAATATCGGCCAAAACCAGCGCACCCACTTCATCAGCTACTTTACGTATAAATTCATAATCCCAATCGCGCGAGTAAGCCGAAGCGCCGCAGATGATCATTTTTGGTTTCTCTTTAAGCGCCACTTTTTTAAGCATGTTGTAATCAACAAGCCCGGTTTCCTTGACTACCCCATAAAAATGAGGCTCATATAGTTTACCCGAAAAGTTTACAGGAGAACCGTGCGTTAAGTGGCCACCATGAGAAAGATCGAAACCTAATATTTTATCACCGGGCTGCAAACAGCCCAACATTACTGCTGCATTAGCCTGTGCACCAGAGTGCGGCTGCACATTTACCCATTCGGCATTAAACAACTGCTTTGCCCTTTCAATGGCTATAGTTTCTATTTCATCAACCACCTGGCAGCCGCCATAATAGCGTTTACCAGGCAAGCCTTCAGCGTATTTGTTGGTAGCAACAGAACCTGCGGCTTCCATTACCTGGCGGCTTACAAAGTTTTCGGATGCTATAAGTTCAATGCCTTCTTCCTGGCGCTGTTGTTCTTCATCGAGCAGCTTAAATATGATTTTATCTCTTTTCATGTCGGGTTTAAAAACGGCGCTAAGTTAAGAGTTTAGCTGAAAGCTTAAAGCATAATGCTGAAAGCTTTTCGCTTTGGTCTTTAAGCTTTATGCTACGATGCTGTAATGTAGAAATTATTAAATCCCAGCCCTATCTGGATCTTGATGAGCTCCTGCTGTAACATTTCGAGCAATGCAAGGAAGTTATATACAAAATGCACCTTGTTTTCCGATTTACCGGCTATCGACCTGAAATCGAGCCGGCTATTGATGCGTAACAAGTCTTTAATTACCTTTTTCTGGTTTTCAATGGTATATGGGTACTGGATAACGGTATGCGTAACCTCCTCGCTCCTTGTCGCGAAGCGTTTGGTTACCTTTTCATAGATCATCATCAATTTATAAAGGCTTATTTCCGAAAGCTCTTCGCCCGGTATGGTCACTTTATCGACCTGTTGGAGATCGTACGCAATATTGCCGCGTTTTTCTTGCTTTAAACGCTCCTCTTCAAATGGCCGCAATTCTTCGCACACCTGTTTAAATCTTTTGTATTCGATCAGCTTTCTTATCAGTTCAGCTTTCGGATCATGTTCCGTGCCTTCTTCAGCTTCATAACGCGGCAGCAGCATTTTGGCCTTAATACGCATCAGGGTAGCAGCCACAAAAATAAATTCACTGGCCAGCTCCATGTTAAGGCTGTTCATCTGGTGGATGTAATTCAGAAAGTCGTCGGTGATCTTAGCGATAGGGATATCGTGAATATCCAATTCGTCCCTTTCAATAAAAAAAAGCAGCAGATCAAAGGGCCCCTCAAACTGGGCCAGCTTTATTTCAAAACTCTCTTCGGTCATCAGGTTTCAAATGTATATGCTAATAACTTGTGTCGGTTATAAAAGTTATTAAGATTCGCTAAAGAAAGTGGAAAACTTTATCGGGCGATAACGGGTAAATATGTTGTTACTAAGGCTAAATTCGGGAGTTAATAAATGTTAAAGGCAGTAATTATTACCGTTTTTAGATAACTTTAATGATTAAATAGCTTATTTTTGTGAATTGAATTATCAGGAAAATATCAATGCAGGTAACGGCTGGAGATTTACTACAAAATATTAACTACCCCTCTGACTTAAAGCATCTTACCGAAGATCAACTTGAACAGGTTTGCCAGGAGCTCCGGCAATATATCATCGATGTTGTATCTGTTAACGGTGGGCATTTTGGTGCGAGTTTAGGTGTGGTTGAACTTACCGTGGCCCTGCATTATATTTTGAACACACCCTACGATCAACTGGTTTGGGATGTGGGCCACCAGGCCTACGGCCATAAGATATTAACCGGTCGCCGTGATGAATTCCATACCAACCGCGTTTACGGCGGCATAAGCGGTTTTCCCAAACGCTCCGAAAGCGAATATGATACTTTTGGCGTTGGCCACTCATCAACTTCTATTTCTGCGGCTTTGGGTATGGCTGTCGCCTCGAGATATAAAGGCGAGACCGACCGACAGCATGTTGCCGTAATTGGCGATGGAGCTATGACCGGCGGGATGGCTTTTGAAGCGCTTAATCATGCCGGTATCGAAAATTCGAACCTGTTGGTGATATTGAACGACAATAACATGTCGATAGACCCGAATGTAGGCGCTTTAAAAGCCTACCTGACGGATATCACTACATCAAAACCGTATAACCGCTTCAGGGATGACATTGCTCATGTACTGACCAAAATATCGTCTATTGGTGGGCCGGATGCCTTTAAGATGGCTAAGAAGATCGAAAAAAGCATAAAAGGCACCCTGTTAAAGAAGAGTAATTTATTTGAGTCGCTCCAGTTCCGTTATTTTGGTCCGATTGACGGCCACGACGTAAAACATATGGTGAAAGTATTACGCGACCTGCGTGATATACCCGGGCCAAAACTATTGCACTGCGTTACGGTAAAAGGCAAAGGCTATGCTTTAGCCGAAAAGGATCAAACCAAATGGCACGCTCCGGGACTTTTTGATAAAATAACCGGGGAGATCAAAAAAACAAAATCCGAAAAGCCGCAGGCACCAAAATACCAGGATGTATTTGGCCATACTATTATTGAATTGGCCGAGCAAAACCCGAAGATCATGGGTATTACACCCGCCATGCCATCCGGCTGCTCACTCAATATGATGATGAAAGCCATGCCCAACCGTGCTTTTGATGTGGGTATTGCCGAACAGCATGCCGTAACTTTTTCGGCTGGTTTAGCAACGCAGGGACTTGTCCCCTTTTGCAATATCTACTCCAGCTTTATGCAAAGGGCGTATGACCAGGTGATACACGATGTTGCAATACAGAAACTAAACGTTGTTTTTTGTCTTGACCGTGCCGGTATCGCCGGTGCTGACGGGCCAACACACCATGGTGCTTACGACCTGGCTTACATGCGTTGCATACCTAACATGACGGTATCGGCACCGATGAATGAGGAAGAACTGCGCAACCTGATGTATACTGCACAGCAGGATGACATGGGGCCATTCGTGATACGTTACCCTCGCGGAACCGGCGTAATGGTCGACTGGCAACGCCCGTTGAAAGCTATACCTGTAGGCAAGGGCCGCAAAATATGCGACGGCGAAGACCTGGCCATACTAACCATAGGCACCATCGGCAACGAGGCAGTAAAGGCAATAAGCGAATTGGGAAATGAGGGCTTTTACCCCGCCCACTACGATCTGCGCTTTGTAAAACCGCTTGACGAAAACCTGCTGCACGAAGTATTTAAGAAATTCAGCAAGGTGATCACGGTTGAGGATGGCTGCATTGAAGGCGGGATGGGCAGCGCCGTGCTCGAATTTATGGCCGATAATAATTACCATGCCGAGGTCATACGCTTAGGCATCCCGGACCAATTTATTGAACATGGCGAACAGCCCGAACTTTGGGCCGAATGCGGCTATGATGCTGCTTCAATAGCAACACAGGTACGGAAAATGGGTATCAAAAGAAATACGCATACCATCGCATCCTGACCTGAAATTGTGGAAAACTATTTCTAAAATCCCACCTAAAATATTTTCCATTTTTTGTTGAAAAGACTATTTTTATTGAAACCTAAGTTTTGAGAAAGCTAATTGAAATTTGAAATTTTCAAAACCCTTTGTCATGACAGTCATTGAAGAACCTTATTCTCAAACAAAAGGAGTACTAACCCTTTATGCAATTAAATCAATTGTTCAATCGCGTACATGCCCAGTGCATAATCTGCGCCCTGTAGTTTATATACGTTCTGAATTTACTGATGTAAATTGTTGTTGTGACTATTTTAAATGGAAATGCCTGACGGAAATTAGAAATTTACAGAAAATAACTCTACATCAAGAGGTTCGGAAAACCGTGATTATTTAATAATCCCGCACACATTATTAAACAAAGTCCTGATTTTAAGACATATCCATACCAGGGAAATTTCCCAAAACTCCAGAGAATTTTTACAAAGGAAATCAGTGAATCTCTTTTGTTAGGTAGTAATTTCCCAAAAACAACGCATCGATTCCGGAATCGAAAAAGCACTTTATTGCTTCTTTCGGATTATTGACTATAGGTTCACCCATTACATTAAAGGAGGAATTTAAGATTATGTACTCTCCGGTAAGATTTCCGAATTCATTTATTAATTCCCAATATAACGGGTTGGTTTCTTTCTGTACCATTTGTGGCCGTAATGTACCGTCAACGTGAACTACTGCCGGAATGCTGGCTTTTTTTTCGTCTTTTGTATCAAAAGAAGTGATCATAAAAAATTCATCCCTGTAGTCTTTTAAATAAACGTCTCTTTTTTCATAGATCACCGATGGACAAAATGGCCTAAATCCTTCCCTGAATTTCACCCATGCGTTTATTACATCCTTGTTTTCAGCCTTTAACGGACTCATTAATATAGACCTATTACCAAGCGCCCTGGGACCACTCTCCATTCTTCCCTGAAACCAGGCAACTATCTTATTTTCAGCCAACAATTCTGCTGCTTTTTTAGAAGGATTTTCAACAAAGCTATATTTACATTTTCTTATCTTCAGAATTGATTCAATTTCCTCATTCGTATATTCCGGCCCCATATAAAGACTATCCAGGTCATATCCTTTAAAATCATTATGCCTATAATATTCCAATAGGGCTGCACCAACAGGTAAACCCGAATCGCCGGGATTTGGGTACACATGTTGTTCTTCAATAAGGTTACCGCGATTATTCCAGATCCTCTGGTTCAGTTTTACATTTAACATTACCCCCCCGGCAAAAGCAATTTTTTTAATACCGGTTTTTTTCACCCAGCCAAATACCAAATTCATCACTGCTTCTTCCAGTTTTCGCTGGCCTTCAGCGGCAATATCTTCCCTGCCGTATTTTGCGATGAGAGTTTCAACTTCCTTAGCTTCATCAAAATGGAACTGATCGGAGCCGCTTTCGTGCCAAACATATGCCTTACCTAAATTGGTTGGTTTGACTAATACATCATCTTTAAAAACAGGAAAATATTGATCCAGAACGCCCTTACATTTCGCCGGGTCTCCATAAGGCGCCAGGCCCATGGTTTTTCCTTCACCGTCGCCATGTATCCAATGCAAGCCTTCGGTCACAATACTATAGGCCCACCCGATAGCAGCTTCGCGGGAGTAGCTTTTCAGAAGCTCAATCTTATTTCCTTCTCCCAACCAGATGGATGTGCAGATATTATCCCCAATTCCGTCAATTGAGAAGATCAAACATTTGTCATTTGTTTTCCGGGTAAAATAGGCGCTTGCAGCATGTACTAAATGATGGTTATTATCTATCAGTTTGCTTTTATCGGTTAGTTTATAATCAGGATAATATATAGGTAATTTGATATTAGACTGGTCATTTGGCATTTTTGCTATCTTTTTTACCAATTGTTTAACAGCCGTAAGTGTATCGTTTTTTTCATCATTCTTTATATCAAAAACGGCAAGCACTTCTCTTGAAGGATTTTCCGATGAACAACTTATATAATCAATTTCATTAATATCCCTGATCCCTGCTACTTTTAAACAATACTCAATTGCTTTTAGCGGTACATTCTTTGAATGCTTCACTCTTGAAAATCTTTCTTCCTGTACATCCGCTATTATCTTACCATCTTTTATAATAGCAGCAGCAGAGTCATGCCCGTAATGTATTCCTAATATTACCATGTTAAATCATTTAGTTACATACTCATATTAATAGCATTTCAAATGCTATATTTTTTGCGAGAACCTCACAACATTCCAATCCCATGCAACTCTTAACCAAAAAGGATACACTCCTGCGTTAATAGCTGCTGGTTCCGCTTATTGAAATATTATATTGCTTTTGGTTTAAACTGTTATTTTAACTGGGATCGGCTTAAGTTCTTGTAATATCGTGAATTTTGAGATTACACTTACGATATCACACAAAATATCTTTCAAGGCTAATACGTGAATAAACCCATTCGGGTTTGAAAAAAAAACAACTATGTGCCTAAGTTTAATAGACAACCGGTTTGCCCCCGGTTTGTTTGGCAGGATTCTGTTGAACCTTTCCTTGCCCCGGCCCCGGCATCATAAGAACAATTGACGAATAGGGTTTTAAGGTTACACTTCCCGAATAGGCTTTATTAGAAACATCGACGTAGGTGTTGCCCAAGGGCACCGTTTTGGCCGAATTTGTGGCATTGTACGCAAATAAAATATAGCTATCAGGGTTGGTTATACTCACGTTAGCCTCGTAAAATTGAACATTATCTATCCAGAGCGTGCCGTCCTGGGTGTTTAACTGCAGGACAACTCCGGCACTGGCAGCAGATACTGGCAGGGAAAGCATTACCTGGTTATCACTCCTGGCTGCCGGTATTGTTATATATTGGATTGGTGTTAACCTTGTATAAGGGGCGCCTACCAACTGCAGATATACGCCAATTACCCTGCTTTGTGTAGTACCCAACGAACTAAACTTGAAAATATAATTCTTTGCCGAACTAACTGCACCGAGCCCTTCAACTTCCAGGGTTACCATATTATTGGTTGAAGCTCCCGTATAAGAAACTTTTAATGAACCAACGCCATCTATTTTGCTGGTGTTGTCATAAGAAGCCTGCATGCTGCTGCCTGGAGCATAGGTAGATATATACGGCAAATCCGTTCTTCCTTCAAAAGTTCCATAAGCGTATTTATTTGAGCCGACTAAACTATTCAATATGTAAGGCGTTATATCTATTGGCGATTTCTTTGAATTTTTATCTTTACTGTATGCTGCTTGCCACCCGCCAAGATTATATGCATTCCATAAAGTATTACCCCCGTTGGTATAATTAGTGGCAAATACAATGTTATCATCCAATGGTCTGACAAAATAATTATTATCAGATGCAAGTGTTGGATCAATGTTTCCATAGATGCCGTTATATCCTAAAGCGGATTGAAAAATTTGTTTACAAAAGAAAATATTTTGGCTCAATGTCAAATTCTGAAACCCTGTTGGGTTATATTGATTCATGTATATCTGAACATTATTATTATAAAATAAATTATTAGTAATAGTCCCCGCAGTATTACTATTCATAAAGAGACCAGCATTAGCGCAATTGGCAACAGTATTATTACTTATTGAGATACCTGATGAATACCCGTCGGTATATATGCCCTCTGCTTCGAAAATGGTGTTAGTTAATCCGTCAATATTGCCTATTCCATTTAATACAATATTACCAGTTATCTGTGTACCGGCCTGTGTAGGGTCGGTAGGCGAATTTCTATAGGTGTATATACCTCCTCCATCATCTTTTACTAAACAATAGCCATTTACCAGGTTGTTTTTAATCAGCATATTCATTCCCGAAAAACCTATTCCCAAATATCCCATTGTGTCCAATTCGTTAAACTGGATGATGCTGCCATTACCATTAACACTCGTACCCTGATAGGTACCATCACCACTATTCCCCATTCCCGGGATCATTCCTGCATTTTTTATTTTGTTATTTATGATAGACGCACTTGTGAATTCGCTGGGCAAATAAAGAGCATTATTATTGGTATGATTGATCGTTGAATTTTGTATTATTAAGTTAGCTGAGGAAGTTCCCACATTCTGTCCAAAAACCGCATTTACTCCCGAAAGGTCGATAATGCAATTCAAAATGCTGATATTAGACGCTCCACCAATACAAAATGCAAGCATATTGGCTCCCTGGAAAGTAAGACCGTTGAAAGTAATATAACTCTTGTTCATGATAGTGACCAGGGTATCTACCACACTGACTTTGACCACATAAGAAGTTGGGCTGGCTGTACCAAAATACATTTGCATTGTCTTATTGGCTGATTTAAAATACCATTCACCTAATTGATCCAATGTGTTTGCATTATTCTGAATAAAAAACCCATTGCCATCGGTATTGCCGTAGGTGGACGCTGGTATGTAAGATATGGTTCCGCCGGATTGGCTGGTTATTTTATTCCGATCAATGATCCAATGATTTTTTCTAATAACAACTTCGCCCCCTGTCCAGTTGGTAGCTGGTAATTGGCTATCGGTTATGGAGGTATTGCCCGAGTGCGACTGAAAAGACAGGTAGCCGGTATTAGGGTATCTACCCATGGCTTGCTGAGCACCATTCAAAGTGACCATATTCACGTTAACGCTGCATGAAGGGCAACTGCTTTGATAAACACCGGTTGTTACCACAGACCATGAGGACAATGTTACGAGCCCACTAATTAGAGGATTTGCCCCACTCCCATACGCCCCGAATACGATAGGCAATGAGGCTGAACCAGGCTTTGATACAATTATCCTTCCATTAAAGGTATCGCCTCTTTTAAAAAGAATAGAATCACCAGGTAAAAAACTGGAGAAAAAACCATTAAGCTTTGAGAGAGATTTCCAGGGCGTAGTTGAATTTTGGGCCTGGCTTGCAGTGTAAGAATCGTTCCCGGTAGTGGACGAGAAGTAATAATTTTTTGCACATACCGATTGCCCTAAAGAGGCGAAAAGTAAGAATAATACAGTCGTTTTTAAGATTTTCATAAGTTATACCTATTAATATACTTAATCGTCCCCGTACCAATATTACACCGATATCAGTTATGTTTTTATGTAATCAAAGTTATATTCAGTATTAGAAAAAACATCTGTTATTTCACCGGTTCGATTGTAATCAGGATGTACCATAATCTCAATCGTTCTATTTTCTGCAATCAGGGGATTCCTTTCTAAATTTAGCAAATAATCTATCCTGCTGCCAAAATAATCGCTGTAATTTAATCTCTTTAACTTCAAATATTTGTTAATAAGGTTTCTATAAGTGTTTTTGTGTGCACTTGTTTTCTCGAGGTTATTTAATATCCTCATGGATGGAATCTTATGTTCCTTTATTAATTTGATCAAAACTTGCATTATTCCCGGCATATCATGCATATGCTGGTGAGTATCAATGTGATTGATTTTGATGCCTGCCCGCCTGATTTTTTCAATTTGAGCACTATATTCTTTGTAGATCAGCGTTTTTTGCGTTTTATCAAGGTAAAATAGCTTTTTTATAAGCAGCTTTCTAATGTTCCCATCCTGCTCCTTATTAAATAAGTAAGCAACAGACTTTATCCCTTCAGTTAAAGGCGCACCTTCTGTAAGCACCAAATGAGCACCTACACGATCAATAATTTTATGCTGATGAGCAAGTTCAACGGCCTCATCAAAACCTGGCATATTTGCCATGAGCGTTGTACTGCTGAGTATGCCCGAATCAAATAGGCTAACAATAGCTTTATTTACTGATGCCCTGGCACCAAAGTCATCGGCATTAACGATAATATTATTCATTAATTAAACTCGATTTAAGGTTCATAGTTATACTATTTAACGATCAGTCTCCTTTTTATCCATAGATTTTTCATCTTCTTTTTTATCAAATAAAGGGGGAATTTGATCCAATTGTTATAAATAACCTGCCATAGGCTACTTTTCTGAAAAACTATCCTGGTTGCCAGGTTAAATTTTTGCAATTCTTCTTCGCTATTTACAATTATTCCCTGCACTTTATTCACAATATTATTTTCGTGGATGATCTGCATCCATAGCCTCTGTTTGGTGATCATATCTGTTTTTACTGAATAAGCCCATTCGCCGTGGGCTTTATCCATTACGGTTACAAGCTTATCCCCAGAAACATATGGCTCTACATAAGTAACAAAAGCATTTGAATACTGAATAGTTGCGGACAATACAGCAACCGGTTTAATCTGCAGGCAATATCCGTTAGGAACATCCACCACACCATTAATTATTGACTTATTTTTAATGAACGACTGAACTTGTTCTATAAATGTTTCACTGAGCGAATCATCGTTATCCAGCCTTGTTGTTATTATCACGCTATTATCCGTTGCATCCGAGCCTATGTCCGCTTTCACACTGCTTAATAAATGACTCATCCCCTGTATAAACCTGGGCGAAAAATTTTCAAAAGATCTCTGAATTGAATCAATTTTCTCCCTGTAGCTTTCAGGTGTGTCTGTATCAAAGTATACCAACCATTTGAAGTTTTTACACTTTTGCGCCTTCAGCGATGGCAAACAGTAATTTTCAAATAATTTAAACCTTCCTGCTAACCAGGTTTCGTCCATTGCCGATACTGCATTATTATTTTTATCGCGCGTCCATTCATTCTGTTTCAAATTAAATCTCGTTATAACATAATGCTTGTAGTATGGCTGTTCCATCAAAATAATTTGTTAAAATCTAAAGTGTTGAAAAAATTGGGCTCATAAATTTAAACACGATAGTATTCCATTTTTAAAATTCTCTGCCATGTTCTCCACGGTATACTTCTCAGAAGCTAATTTACCTTCTTCGATCAATTCCATAAACTTTCGTGTCAGTAACAGCTTAGCAATCGTCTGCGAGTATTCTGTTATATCGTCTTTGGTCATTATTCCGTTTATTCCATTCTCAAGATAATCTATCTCAGGCCCATGAAATGGGTGTTCAGTTGTGACCAACGGTGTTTCCATCGCAAATGAGTCCAGGATACAAAGCCCTACCAGCCTCGGCATTATTTGTATAGCAGAAATCCTGAAATAAATCACCCTGTCCTTGCCATATTTCGGGCCTATATAATGTATCCAGTCTGCGCTTTCGGTAGCCTTTTTCACTTTAGCGGCTTCTATCCCGGTACCTACAAATAGCATATGAAAATCGTGAACCTCTTTTTTCACCAGGTGACATGCCTCCAAAATAAAATCAATATCCTTATCCGGATACATTGCACCACAATAAATACCTACGTTATTCCCGGTAATACCAAGTTGTTTTTTTAATTCATCAGCTTCCGCATTGGTTATTTCCGCATAGTATTTTTTTAAAGCATGGGTGTCAATAGCGTTTTGTACAACTGTGATCCTGTTTTCGGGGAAATTATTTCTAACCAGGAAGTCTTTTGCACTTTTTGTATATCCAAACCACCAATCGCACTTACCGATAAAAAAAAGCCTGAACCTGTTACCCCTGCTTTGAGGATCATTCTGCATATTAATAACATGCCCCCACATCCCCAACCGGAATTTTGAAAAATGCCTGGCCAACATTAAATAGTAATTAAGTAATAATTTGTTTTCCTGCTGAACAATAACCAAGTCCTTACCTTTTAAATATTTTAAACAAGGTTGCCATGTTATTTCTGACCCGCCTAAATTTAGCCTGCGGTTGGGGATATACTGCGCCCATTCAATTTGCACTTCGTTTCCCCTTAAAGCATCTATTTTGCCATATTTCCCATATATCAGCTGTAATTGGATATCATTTTCTAAAAGTTTTTTCTTAAGATGCTGATAGAAATCTACTCTATACTCCGGAAGAAACTTATATACTATCAGCACTTTTCTCATCGAATACAAACATTACTTTGGTGAAAGATAACTAATTTCTTAATTCAATTTTTTTAACATTGCACTTTAAAACCGATCAGGCCTTCCCCGATAACGCCTTTTCAAATTTCCCGGCGAATCTGTCCCAGGAATTATCTTCGCAAAACTTATCTATCTGGTTATAATACAAAACAGGGCTACTTTTACAATTTTTATGAATTGTTATTATCTCCTCAAAACTATTGTAAGTATGAATAAAGCTATAAATGCTTAGATCCTTAAAAGCACCGTCGTTTGGCCCAATAATGCAAGCGTGCATCCTGATCGAATCGATTAAAGAACCAGAACTTAATATAGATTCCGTTTTGTACGGGAATAAAATAAACTTTGATTGACTAGCAAAAACTGATATATCCTTAAGCTCATAAAATTCATCCAAATAAATAACATTGCCTGACAAATATTTATCAATCTCCTTTTTATAATCTTTATCGAAGCATTTACCGACAATTAAAATTTTTAATGACTGCATGTCCGGTGACCCATTTACGAATTTTAAAAATTCAACTATTCCCTTGTATGGCTGTACGCTTCCCCATATCAAAAAATCATATTTTTTTTCGGAATCGGGCTCAATTGGCAATGCTTCAGCTACAGGGTGAATAATATATACTGCCTTTGAACTATGCCCGGGGTATTCTTCATTTATAAAATCCAGGCCAACCTGCGAATGGGTCAAAACCAAATCCGAGTACTTGATCATTGTCTTAAATATAAGATCTATCCAGTAATTCCTCTTTTGATCGTGTGAATATTTGTTATGCAGCGTCCACACTGTTTTTTTTCCAAGGACTTTCGTCAATAGCAGGAATAAGAAGAAAGCTAAACTTTGCAGGCTACCGAACCTATTGTTAGGTATATTTTCAATCCAGTTTAAATAAAATATATCTGCTCTAAATAAATATCTAAAGAGTCCCAGCACGCCTATTTTATAATCCTTCTTATTCGCAATCTCAAAATTTTGGGATAAGCTGTTTACCAAATCAGAAATATATGGATTGGGGTCTTCCGCATCTTCAAAACCTATTCTTCCATAAAAAAACACCCTTAACATAATATATTATTTATCCTGATTAACTAATGAAAAAAGTGCCGCTCTGAAACGTGTCCTGACATTTTCAGATCCATGATTTTCTGTTGCGAATTTTATGGCGTGCTTACCAACCTTGCGCCTTGCCTCTTCATTTTTAACTAAGTATGTTATTGATTCAACCAGGCTGGTAACATTATTTTCAGTAATTACTGTTGCCCATCCATATCTCTCTGCATCATCCACAATGGCTGTTTCTTTGGGAGCAAAAAGAATTATCGGTGTGCCGGTGATCATATATTCAGTTGCTTTGGTCGGCATGGAATACCTGATGAAGCGTAATGCCTGCTCCGAAAAATCATACGGTAGAACAAGTATATCCGCTTCAGAAAAAACCTTCGGCAATTCTTCGTAAGCAACAAAACTTCTGTGCTCAATATACTTATATCCCGACGCCCACGATGGTTTATCTTTTGTTTGCAAAATAAACTTTAACGATAATTTAAGTGTCTCGTTTACCTGTTGCACGGCCTTAGCAATTAGCTCCAGGGAGCTGTCGATACCTAAACCGACGCGCCCCGCATACAATATGGTTGGCGGATCATTTAGTTTATAACTGCTTTTCTGATATGGTTTCCAAAAATTAACGTCTATCGGGTTATGGAAAGTAATGAATTCTTTCCCATACCTGGTTTTATATGCTTCTGCCATTCCATCGCTTACGCTCATCAAAATATTGGCTTTATCCATTATCCTTTTAAACTCTTTCTCGTTTTTTTTCCGTTCGATGTTTTTTAAAGGCCCTTTATCGGCAATTATCCAATCGTCCATCATATGAAAGATCAGGGGCTTTTGACAATACGACTGAATAAGGGAAACCAGGACCAGACTTTCCCTTGCAGGCGCCTGGGCATAAATTATATCGGGATCAAACTTATCCACCCATTCGCGAAATTCATCAGAAAGTTCGATCCTTGAAATACTGTTATAAAATCCAAGGTATTTTAGTACCGGATTAAAATACTTTTGAATTACCTTTCCCCGATACCCCGGTTTGTGTTTGTTTACCTCTCCCGGTTCCTTCCTGCCAATACTTATCAATCCTGAAGAATGCTTTCGTTTTAAAATATTGAATGGGAAAATGAATTTATGTTCGCGAAATCCAAGCTGATAGTAAGTGTCGCAAATAGCAGTATCAGCGTTTCCTAATAAATAATGGTAACATATTACTGCTATTTTATCCTTATCCCAGCCGGCAAAAAGATTGGATAATGTGATACCCCCCCCTGTATGATTGTTAAAAGGCTGATTAACTATTAAAACTTTTGGCAAATCCATTTCACTCATCGTTTTAAAATTATCTGTAATTACTCAACAGGTAACTTTTTAGCAATATCATTAACTGCAAAAAAATATTGTGTCATTAAACTTTCCGGTATATCTAAAAATGTTTTATTGTAGCAGATCCCTATTGATATCCAAACCAATAAGTAATTTAAAGTAAACGTATTGACCGTGGACGGGTACAGATCAATAAGCCACAACAATATCCATATTGCGGCAGCTTTGCAAAACAAATTTTTTGAAAAGAAAAGCCCCTTAATAATTGCCGGTATGGTTATCAGCAACAACAACGTTATGCTAATTAACCCACCCTTTAAAATTATGTTCAAATAGTCAGTTTCTATCACATCACGATAGCCAGTTTTATCTTTCAAATCAATGTCGGGGCAATAATACTGACCATTCATCCCACGTCCGATGATCCAGTCAGTTGTTTTCATATCGGCATAAAAACAATGCTCAACAGGGCTTCGTGAATCGGCGTCGACGCGATCTACAAGTAACCCAAATATGCCATTGTCGGTGCTGTTCTTTTTAAAACTGGTTGCCATAAAAATGGATATTATAACAACGTATATCCCTAAGAACAGTAATTTCTTTTTTTCCATAATGGCATAAATAATGCTGCCGATCACCAGGGGGCATATGGATAAAAATAACAAACCCCTGCGGGCCCTGATAATA
>Ga0206840_1071_pt1 | contig 18473 bp, 16 predicted proteins | sample Alteio_BWOrgCont_24_FD_152633 | JGI IMG/M metagenome (GOLD analysis project Ga0206840, IMG submission 152633) | Enriched cells from forest soil in Barre Woods Harvard Forest LTER site, Petersham, Massachusetts, United States -... | ecosystem: Environmental > Terrestrial > Soil > Temperate forest >... | reverse complement strand
AGAAAGCAAAACAAAATTGCAGTGTAAGTATAATTAACTGGCTAAAAAAAACAAAAGGATAATTTATAGTAAATAATGAAGAGCGTTTAACACGACTGAAATAATATATGCTAAAAGCGAGACCTATTAGACTTATAATTGCAGGCAAAACATAAAAACCTCCTTTTTTGAGAATAAAAAAAGTTGATCCATGAACCTGGAAAAAAGTTCTTATTAAACTTATAATAGTTAAGATAAAATTTAAACTTGTTACGTTGGTATGTACAGCGCCGGTGTAGTAATCATGAAATAAAAAGTGAATAAAATTTTCTATTTTAATATTCTGATGCATGTAAAATTTTATAACAGCCAGATATGCCAGCGGCACTATAATGGCGCTTGATATATAGTAAACTAAAATTTCTATTTTATTTTTTTTTACAAAAAGTAAATAAGAAACTAGTATACCCAACCACCAGAAAAAATGGATTTGGTGGAACAAACAGGCTGTAGCGCCAAAAAAACCTGAAAGAACTATATAATAGTTCTTTTGTTGATTGCATAAGTATTTTGCCAGGTAAAAATTTGCAATAAGCGAAAAAAAGATTGGGATAATATAAGTTTCATTTTCGGTGGCAAATCTCATTACAGCAAAACTACTACCTGTAAGAAATAATAATGAAGTTATTTTGCTGACATTGGTAGTAAGCAGGTTTAAAATTTTACTCAGCGTTATAAGACTAAGTCCTGCAAAAACAGCGTTTACTATTTTCATCAAAGGCAATGTAGCAATATGCCAGCCTATAAGATGCAGAAAGTGATACAGAATATATCCAAAGGGATTATAAAGTAAATGGTGAGGTGAGAAAAGGTCTCTATTCCATTTAATTTCAACGGCATAGTTATATGCGTCAAGTGTGGAGTTATGAGTTGGGAATAATAAATAAATAGTCAGCAATATAAATGAAATAATATACTCAATGCCTTTCCCTTTGTTTCTATTAAAATTACTCTTTTTCGTCACTATCATTTTATTTCGGGAGGGTTATCTTTCATAAATATGCCCTGGTAGCGTTCTACTATTTCATATACAAAAATTTCCGGATTGAACCGCTCTATACGTTCATAGTCAAAGTTGTTTTCAAAAAAAGGAACATTTTGAATAGTATCAAAACTAGCTTTAAAAAAAGGTTCTAGTTTTATATAATACGAATCGTGAGAAACAAAAGCGCTTTTTAGTTTCTTTTGCACCTTCTTCTTCAAGGTAAAAGAAATTTCTGTATCATCATAAAAATCTTCCAGACCAATCATCGCAGATATGTCCCCACCTTTTCTTGGTATATATGTTATCTTGTAGTCGATAAGTCTTACAGGTAGATCCATTGAGTCAGGGGCAATTATATGCTTCATAATTTCCTGATAGGCGTAAAATGTTCCTAGCTGGTTCCAATGGGTATCGGTTTTGTAATAAAGATTCTTTTTGTTTTTTGTTTTTTGGTTTAGCAGTGTTTTTCTTAAATCCACAATTTCTATATCAGAATTTTTACTAAGGTAAGAGGTAATTTGATCTTGTACAGTTGAGCTTCCCTTTTCTTTTACAATCCATTCTGGTAAATATTCTGGGTATATCGTCTGTTTATTTGGGCAAATTACTACCAGGTATTTTATGCCTTTTTTCCTAAGCCAATTTCTTTGTTCTTCAAGAGTGGCCTTTATCTTTAACAGCTCCTCCTGTGTAAGTATTATTCTCCCTTTAAAGTCCTCTAATCCATAACCATCGGTAGTAGGGGCATAAAATAGCCAATCTTTTTTTCCTGCAATTACGCTATAGTCTTCTTTAAATTGACCGGTTTTATATTTTTTTCCCTCCGAGTTTGGCGTTTTTTTTGTAAAAGAGGAGGTATCCTGCATTTTGTTTACTTGAATGGAATCTTTAAAAGTGGGGCTTTCCGCAACTGAGTTAACAGAATAAGAACTAGGGGAATTAGGTTTAGCTTCTTTTATGGTTATATTAACGCTGCTTGTGTTTTCGCCAACAACTCTTTCCTGAAGTACTTTAATCTTTACAAAATAAAATGAAGATATAAAGAACCTTCTTAGTCCGAAGTTACTATTAAAAAAAGCCTCAAATTGTTTAGGGAAACTCTTTAATCCTTCTTTTGTATTAAATTTAAATTTTGTTTCAGAATTAATACCTATAACGCCTAATAACAATGGCGTTGTTATAAATAGTAAAAAAGAGGCAATAAGTAGTATTCCGAGCTTTTTTGAACTTTCTGCCATAGTTAAAATCTAAAATAAATAAAAGGGTTGTATGTGCTGCCGGATAAAGAAATAACAGCTAAAAAGAATACTGAAAATAGTAGCAATATTTTTAAAATAGAATAAGGGAAATGGAGGGATCGGCTACCTTGCATTACCATATTAACTTTTTCTAAAAACCATTTTGGCATAGTAGTAGATGCAATAATTCCTGCAACAAATGCTATCCATATCTCCTTTTGTTCTAATACAGGAAGGTATATTTCCGTAGCATTATTTATAAAAAACATAGCCTTTATATAAGACATGGTAAAACTTAAACTATCTGACCTGAATAATACCCATCCTATAGTTACTATTAACATGGTATATAAATGCTGAAGTATAATAGGAGTTTTTTTTAACAAGCTTCCCCAGCCTGCTCTTTCGATTACTAGAAAAGCGCCATGCCAAAGCCCCCAGAGTATAAAAGTCCAACTGGCTCCATGCCATAAACCACAAAGCAGAAATACTATAATTAGGTTAATATATGTTCGGGCTTTTCCTTTTTTGCTTCCTCCCAGAGGAATGTATAAATAGTCTTTAAACCAGTTTGATAAGGAGATATGCCATCTTCTCCAAAATTCCCGAATGGATTTTGAAATATAGGGATAGTTAAAGTTCTCTAAAAAGTGAAATCCAAACATTCTTCCTAAACCTATGGCCATATCCGAATAGCCGGAGAAGTCGAAAAATAGTTGTAGGCTATAGCATATTATCCCAAGCCAGGCAGCCTTAAAGTCAATGTCATGTGGTGATAAAGAAAAAACCTGGTCAACTACAATAGCTACATTATTTGCAATTAAAACTTTTTTGCTTAAGCCAATAATGAATCTGTGAATTCCGTATGCAAAATCATTTACTGTTAAACTCCGCTCTGTTAGTTGTGAGACAACATCTGGATACCTTACAATAGGCCCTGCCACAAGTTGAGCAAAGTTAGAAATATATAACCCAAGGTTTGTAAGGCTCTTTTGCGCCGTGGATTTGCCTCTGTAAACGTCTATTACATAAGATAGAGCGTGAAAGGTATAAAAAGAGATGCCGAGAGGTAAAGGAATAGAATCTTCAAAATCATAACCAAGTGAAGCAAGGAAAAAGTTAAAGTACTTATAGTAGATAAGCAAACCTATGTTTAATAGTATAGCCAAGTATAAGATGAGTTTTTTATAAAGGCTAAAATTTTTATTTTCTATAGCTAAAGCAAATAGCCAGTTAAAGGCTATAGAAAATAGTATAAGCCAGGCATATTGAAGTTCTCCCCATGCATAAAATACAAGGCTGAAAGTTAGAAGTAACGCATTTTTTAAAAAATTTGGAATAACAAAATATAGAATAAGTAGAATAGGTAAAAAAAGAAATAGAAATAGAGGAGAGCTAAAAACCATTAGATTATTTCTTTAATAATTTCAAATGAATTTAAGTTGTTAAAATTATCAAGATGAACGCTGTAAAAATCGATCATTAGTCGGGTAAGCCTTCTTCTAATAGTATTGTTGATTCCTGTAAATATATTATTGTCGGTAATTGAGAGCTCATTAAGAATAGCTTCTTCTTCTATAGATAGTTGCATTCCCGGAAGCGATACATAAAAATCGTTTACAGAAGAAGGAAAAAAGCCTAAGTGTGCGGACAGCCGGAATAAAAAGATTAAAGGAAAGTTGGCATAATCATTTTCCATTTTATCAAGTAATATAAATGAAGATACAAGGAATTGAAATAACTCGGTATCAGGGTGTTCTTCTTTCAAAGTCTTACTTAATACTTCAGCCATAAACAGGCCTATTAATATTTTATTTTTTTCATACGGGAGGGTTGCAAAGGCATATAGAGATTTTAGTTCTGATATCCGTTGTATTGAGGATGTTGCTTTGTTATATACTACCATATCCAGAAGGGTAAGTGGCCTGAAATAGGCAGACTTGGTTCTGGAAGATTTGCTGCGTACACTGTTTACTATATAGCTTTTAAGCCCAAAGTTTTCTGTATATATCTTTACTATCAGGGAACTTTCGCTATATTTTACCTGGCTAATAACAATTCCTGATGTTTTCTGGAGCATTATTCTATCACTGCAAATTTGCTTACCAAGGAAACGCTGCCATCGTCTAATGCAGAGAAAATAAGATATACGCCGCTATCGGCGGCTTTCCCTTTATAGTTCCTGCCGTTCCACACGGCTGTTCCACCCTCAGCATGGGTCTCATAAACAAGGTTGCCATAGATATCGGTAATTTTAACGTCGGCATTTTTTGCTAGGCCAGATATTCCTATAGTTCCATCATAAGAATGAGGAACAGGATTAGGAAAAACTTTTACATTAGAGTAAGAGCTATCCGCTTCGGTGGCGCTACCTCTGTACGAAATAAGTCCTTCATCTGTAGCAAAAAATACCTCTCCTGTAACGCTATTAATTGCGATGTCCAGAATATTATTGGATGATAATGGACTGTTGTTGGTAGTAAAATTTAAAAGCGCCTGTGTTCCGTCAGCGCTGAATAGCCAAGCGCCCTTTGGAGTCCCTACCCATTTCCTATTGCCTCCATCTACCTCAATAGCATTTACCTGCTGCTGGAACATTAACGGAAACTGGTTATAAATAGGGATAGTAGCATCACGGCTGCCGCCATTAAATAGTTGTGAAGGATTCTCAAAAATAGCAATTCCATCATCTGTGCCTACCCAAATAGCTCCATTTTTATCTTTAGCCATACTATATATGTTTAGCGATGGCAAATTGCCTAAACCTGTGCCTGCATTTAGGAAAGCTGTTGTTGTGGCGGATTTGTCATATACAACCAAAGGGGCGGTGGTTCCTCCTGCCCTAAAACTTATCCATTTATAGTCGTTATCATCTATTAAAAGCAGTATAGGATATTGAAAATTACCATTTCCAAAGCTTGAGACGGAGTCCCATATTCCCGCTGGGGTATGCTTGTATAAACAAGGCTTACCAGGGTCAGTATAGCCATTTATTACCCATTCATTACCCTTACTGTCATGCCCTAAATCGCTTATAAATGTACAAGTGCAACAAGAAGGATCGCATGCAGCGGCATTATTAAAGGGAGCAGGGGGGGTAGTCCCTCTGTTGTAAATGATAAAACTTCCGGTGGGTTTCCTTGTTACTATGCCCTCGCCGTAAGAGGCAAAGTAGAAATTACCATCAATAGGATTATAATCTGCCGCAACAATATCGTAACAATAGGGAAAACCATTAGAGATATTATAGTTAGTCCATGTTCCATCGTAAAAAGAATAATATCCTCCAAGTGTACCTGTATGAAGATAGGCAAAGGTAGTAGTATATCCCCCCGGTAAGCCTATCACTGTTCCATTTTCTTGATAGAGTCGAAATGAGGACTGGGTATAAGGCCCGTTGGGCACATGTGGCGCTATTCCTGCATTTCCCTGTTTACTATACAAACCATTTAAAGAGTCTGCTATCCATAGGATACCCTGATTATCGTACACTGCGTCTACAACATTAGCATATTGGTCGTTACTAATAATAGAAAAGCTACTTCCATTGTACGTTAGTATTAAAGTACCGGCAGATATTACAAGTAAACTATTAGAGCTGTCAATGTTCTTTCCTTGCCCATTCAATTTAGTAGGTAGTGATAAAGTGTCCCATATGCTGCCATTATATATATATAATTTGTTTGTGCTGAGGGCATACATATGGCTGTTATAGTGCTCAACCGCTACAAAGCGAGCAGTGTCTTTTAAGCCTTGGGCAGCAGTAGTAAAGTTATGCCAGTTAGTGTAATCCATCAGGTTAACGGACTGCGAAATTACTGCTCCAAGCACCCCATTCTGAGTGGCGGCGTAGATACTATCCCCATCAGATGAAGTAGTACAAGAGTATATCGTATTAAGGGCGCCATTTGGAGCAAGGTTTAAGTAGCTCTCTTTAATCTGGTTTTTGACAGGGTCTAGCACAGAAATTCCAAAAGGATAGCACATATAGGCATATCCGTTAAAAAAATGTATGTCATTAGGATTTTTGGAGGTAAGGATAGGGCTTGCTAAAATGTCGCTAACATTAGTAACAGAGCCTTTTTTTAATAAGTCAACATTGCCGTCGCTGTAGGCTATTACAGTAATGCCAGTTATAGGGTCGGTTTTAACACGGCTGGCATTAATATCGTTTAAGCCCGTTATTTTAGACAATGGATTTATGCTATTATCTTCCTTATCGATATAAAAAACCCCTGTGCCCGAAGAACTATATATCTGGTTGGGGCTTACAGCAATGGTAATAGAAGAGTTGTACGGCGAATGCACTCTCCACTGGCCTATGGGAATGTTTTGGGCTAAAGATAAAAATGTGGCTGTAAAAAAATGAAACAGCAAAATATGTTTCATAAATATAGGTTTATGCGTTAATATTATATAAACAAAGATACGCTCTATTTATTGTATTGCATAAAACTGGCTTAACTTGCTTTTTTAGTTGAAAAAGCTATTTTTAATAAAAAAGTATAACACATGGAGTATAAAATTAATTTTGCAGAGCTTGAAAAGTACGCCTATGCTTTTTCCGAAAAAGTATGTGGTTCTTTTTTTTCTTCCCATACTGCAATTACAGGGAGTCAGATACTTAAATTTACTAATATTGATCAAGTCAACTTTTTTATTGTGCAAGAGATTTTTGAGAAATGGAAGGAGGAAACCAGCCGGTTAAAAAGCCCTTATTTTGATTATGATAATGCCGAAATAAAAGAAGCTCTAAGGAATTTTATTAACAAACTCTCTAATTTTATTGTTGTTAAGCATGATGATTTTGCACCGGTTGTTCGAAAGGCTTGCTATAACACGCTGTGGTTTAGTTTTTTACCAGACGATTTTATCTCTAAAACATATTTAACAAAAACTTTTATAAAAAAAGAGGAGCTTAAAGAGAAGGCCAGGTACATTAAAATTCATAAGACGTTATATGCTGAGTTTATTGCTTTAGTTGAACAGGAGGCTGAGGAAGAGATTTCTACCGTTGAATTATTTCGCTTATTTAATAAGGTTTATCAGGGGTATAAACAATCTGCTGACGAACAGACGCTTACTATTTCTACGTTTTCAACTGTTCATTATTTTGACACTGATAAGATTTTGATAAAACCTGTAAAACACGAAGTTATAAATACTGAAGAGAAGCCAAAACCTCATCCCGCTTCTACTGAGTCGCCAAAGGAAGAAGCCCATGAAAAGCTGGGGACTACTATTAACAACCAATATATTAAGGGGCAGGCTACACTTAACGACCTGTTCAGGGATAAATCTCCAGACCCTACAACAGCGGCTAAGGGGAAAATAGCCAGCATCAGGGATGCCATATCGCTAAATAAGAAATACCTGTTTGTAAACGCTTTATTTAAAGGAAATCCGGAAGATTTTGATAAAGCCATTAATGAGATTGATAGCGCACCCAATGAACACACCGCCAGGGAATACGCCGAAAGCTATGCCCAACAATTGGGTTGGGAAAAATACAAGGACGAAACAAAAGAACTGCTGGAACTGGTTAGTAGAAAATTTCTTTGATAAGTTATAAAAGCCTTAATACCTGATCAGAATTTTTGGTGGTATTAGCATTGGGCGGTTTGCGTTTTTATAACTTTAAAGTTATTGTATTTTGTTTTTTAGTACGTAAATTAGATAAACGCTTCAACAAAACTCTAAAAGAGTCAGCACAGATACTAAACAAATTACCATTATGAAAAGAGGAATTAATATTTTTAACGTCGTATTTTTTACGCTACTGCTTACTACCTCGCTTTTTGCACAGGATAAGGATAAGAAGGATAGGCCAAGCCCTCCCGCTGAAGTTACCGGAACTGTGGCGGGCAGTACTATTACTATAAATTACAGCCAACCCTCCGTTAAAGGAAGGAAAATTTGGGGCGGACTGGTTCCCTACAACGAAGTATGGCGTACAGGGGCTAACGAGGCCACTACTTTCGAGACCAGCAAGGATATTAAAATAGAAGGCGTTCTTTTACCTGCAGGCAAATATGGACTGTTTACCATACCGGGAGAGACAGAATGGACAATTATATTCAATAAAACCTGGGATCAGTGGGGATCTTACAACTACGATAAGAAAGCTGATAAACTTAGGGTAAAAGTTAAACCTGTCAAATCTTCTACCCTTACTGAAAAACTAACCTTTACTATTGAAGGCGATAACGTAAAAATGAAGTGGGAGTACATGGAAGTAGGGTTTAAAATAAGCAAGTAGTAAATAATCTTGCGATTTATATGAAGAGTTATCTATTGCTACTCTCTATCTGTTTTTTTATTGGATGTAAGTCGCCTGAAAAGGATAAGTCAGACGATAATGATAATAACTTAATTGATAAGAGAAATAAAAGTGATAAAGAAAAACCTGAAACGGGACATGTAAGCGATACGCTATTCATTGACTCTGGTAAGGATATAGTAGTAGGTTATTCTCCATCTGACGCAGAATACAATGCACTATCCAAAGAAGAGAAATCTGATATGGACGAAGTTGTTTCTGATTTTAATTTTTATCTGGGTGAAGTAGTTGATACTTTTAAAATAAACAAAATAGAGTTTACTATAACTGGAGCAAGGTATATAAAAATTGGCAGAGTAACTTTTGACAAAAAAAAGTTTAAAGATGATGTTGGTATTATAATGATAAAGAAGAATGGAGAAAACTCTGTATGGGAAGGCGTAGGTACAGATACTGATTTCATTGCTATAATTAAGAAATTTTATAATATTAAATGATTTTAATGCCCCAAAACCTGCCTTCTATGGGCGTCCAGTTTTAGGAATACAAATAGTAAAATAGTAAACGACCACAACGAAGAGCCTCCATAACTAAAGAAGGGCAAGGGAATACCTATTACTGGGAAAAGTCCCATCGTCATGCCTATGTTAATCATAAAATGAAAAAAGATGATGGAGGCCACCGAGTAGCCATAGATGCGGGCAAACTTGTCTTTCTGCCGTTCTGCCAAAAAGAGTAGGCGTAGCAGAAAAAATACGTACATCGCAATAAGTATTGTACTTCCCAGCCAGCCGTGTTCTTCACCAATGGTGCAAAAAATAAAGTCGGTGCTTTGTTCTGGTACAAAATCGAATTTGGTTTGCGTACCCTGCAAGAAACCTTTGCCTGTTAACTCCCCGGAGCCAAGGGCTATTTTGGACTGGGTTACGTTGTAGCCCGCCCCCAACGGGTCGGCATTAGGGTTAAATAATACTTTTATTCGTTTTTGCTGGTGCGCCTGCAATACATGGTTTACTAGATAGTTTACGCTCTGGATAACCCCGATGATGGCTATGGCAAAAGCAACGACGATAAACATTCGCTGAAAGTATGGCCCAAGTTTTCTCTCTTTTTTGTTTATAGCAATTACCAGCTGGTAGAGTATGTAAATAAGAATGAGGAGGGCAATAACGCTTATGCCCTCGGTAAGCAGCAAAGCATCCATAAGTAGCGTAAGCACAAATACGGCAATGGCCAGGAAACCGAAAATGAGGAAAAGCGGAGAAAGGCCCTCGCGGTATAGTACCAATATAAAAGCAGAGAATACCAACACTGTTCCGGTCTCGTTTTGCAAAAGTATTATTATTGCGGGAAATGCTATAATAGCAAGACAGGTGAGTTTGGTTTCCAGCCGTTCAAACCGCACATTTATCCTTCCCAGGTAGTTGGCTAGCGCTAGTGCAGTGGCAAACTTAGCAAACTCAGCAGGCTGTACGCTAAACTCCCCTACCTTTATCCATGAATGTGAACCTTTTATTTCTGTACCCAGTAAAATAGTAGTAATTAACGCTAGGATTATGAAGCCGTAAATTGGGTATGCAAAAGCGCTATAGAACTTATAATCAATAGCTACTATTATAACTATAAGGACAAGCGAAGTCGCTATCCACAACAATTGTTTGCCCGAATTGGTGGAGAGGTCAAAGATACTCTTGTGCGCTTCGGAATCATAAACGGCGGCGAAAATATTAAGCCAGCCTGCTATTACAAATACTCCGTACATAAGCACTGTAAGCCAGTCAATATCAGCTGTAAGTTTTTCGTCTGTCCTTTTCAATCTACAATATGAGTTTTAATAGATGGTTTTCCATGAATAAAATCCTTATCCAGCAAATATTGCTCCATAGGAGCCCGCGAGATAGAATCTTTCAGGTATTTTTCAATCATAAGGTTGGCGACAGGGGCTGCCCACATCGCTCCAAAGCCTGCATTCTCAACAAAAACGGCAATTGCTATTTTAGGGTCGTCTTTGGGGGCAAAAGCTATGTATACGGCATGGTCTTCTCCGTGGGGGTTTTGCGCTGTTCCAGTTTTTCCACAAATAGTAATACCATCAATCTTTGTCCAATAGGCGGTGCCAGCTTTCACTACCATTTCCATGCCATCAACCACAGTGGCAAAATATTTTGTGTCTATTTTTGTAGTATGTTTTACCTTATATTCAGGGCGTATCCTTTTGTCTTCACCAATGCTTTTTATAAGGTGGGGAGTATAGTAATAACCCCGGTTTGCCATAATGGCGGCAAGGTTAGCCATTTGTATAGGCACTATACCGATCTCGCCCTGCCCAATGCCCAACGAGTAAATAGTAGAAAATTTCCAACGCATATCCCCATAAACCCGGTCAAAGTATTTATTGCTGGGTATTATACCTGGCTTTTCATTAGGGATGTCTATACCCAACCGCTGTCCCAGGCCAAAGCTCCTCACATAGTCGTACCATTTATCAAAACCTATTTCGGTATCCTTATATTTATCATTCGACTCGTCGTGGTTGATTATTCTTTTGAAGACTTGGTAATAATAAGGGTTGCAGGAATATTGAATAGAGCCTTTTAAGTCCTGAGGAGATGGGTGGTTATGGCAGTTTACTACTGTTTTAACACAAGGAAACTGGGTGTATGGTGTAATTACTTCTTCCTGTAAACCAATTAGCGCCTCTACCAGTTTAAAGATGGAACCCGGCGGATACATGGCCATAAGGGGGCGATTGAATAACGGCACTAGTGAGTCCTTTTGTAGGGCCAGAAAGTTTTTAGAGAAGCGTCGCCCTGTAAGTAAATTTGGGTCATAAGAAGGGGTAGAAATGATACTTAGTATTTCTCCGGTGGAAGGCTCTATAGCTACCACGCTGCCTTTTTTATTTGCCATCAGTTTCTCTCCATATTCTTGCAATTTAAGGTCTATAGTAGAAATAAGGTTCTCGCCCGGAACAGAAAGAGTATCGTACAAACCGTCCTTAAACGCTCCTTTTTCTATGCCTTTCACATTTACCATTACATATTTTGCGCCTCTTTTTCCTCTTAGCTCGTCTTCATAACTGGATTCCAATCCGCTTATACCTATATAGTCGCCTTGTTGATAGTAGCCGTCTTCCTGATTTGCCATTTGCCTTTTGCTAATTTCACCAATGTACCCCAAAGCATTGGCCATGCTAGGCTGTGGGTAGGAACGTATGGTACGCGCCTGAGGGTAAAGGCCTTTGTAGTCCACCAAATAGTCTTGCACACGGGCGAAATCTTCTACCGATAGCTGTTTAAGAAAAGCAATAGGTTTTACCGGAGAATATTCTCTGGATTCCCGTATGTGTTTCATGGTTGCGATAAACTCCTCTTTTGTCATCTCGAACCGGCTGCAAAATGTAAGCGTGTCTTTAATGGCCATTTCCCGGCTTACTACCATTATATCAAATACGGGAGTATTATAAACTAATAGTTTTCCTGTGCGGTCGTAAATAAGTCCCCGGTAAGGATAGTCGGTAATGCGTCGCATTACATTGTCCTGGGCCTTATATTTATATTCCTGCTCTATCACTTGCAGGAAAAATAGCCTGATGACAAAAATAAGGCCAACTACTACAAAGAGGGCCTGTATAATAGTTTGTCTGATGCTACTGTTCATTTACTTTGCCTCGAAAAAACCAGGTACTGAAGTAAAAAATAAACAACTAAAGTAAACAAGGCGCTGCATAGCGCTTTTAAAAGCGTAAGAAAGAATGTATCGAATTCCCAGGCTTCTATCATAAATAATGTAATGTGATGGACTACTACCAGAATGGACGCATAAGCGGCTAGCCAGGGAAACCCCAACGAGAAAACAGTTAGCTCCGCCCCTTCGTCATAACCGCCGCGTGGAGTAAGAAAATTAATAAGATACGGTCTGATATATCCTATCAAAACGCAAGCTGCTGTATGTATTCCCAGCGTATTGTAAAAAACATCAATGCTAAGGCCCAGAAAGAACGAAAGAATAAGAAGCGTTAAGGGGGGTATTTCTACCGGAAGTAGCAAAAGAAAACCAATGTATATAAAGCAGAATGCGTAGTTGGCAAAGGACAGGTTTAAAAAAAAGATTACCTGCAATGCCAGGAATAGCAAAAAATAAAGTGCGTTTACTATAAGGGATCTGCCAGTCATCTTTCTCTCTAATGTTCAGCGCTAACTGTGTGCAACGAATCTATTTCCTGTTTAAGTTTATTTTCTACTACATAAACATAAGACATGGCTGAAAAATCTGTCGCTAATTCTATTTCTATGTTATATTCTGCTTTGCCGGTTTTAAGCGCTACATTTTTTACTATCCCTACTACCACGCCCTCCGGGAAAATACCATTATATTGAGTTGTTACTATTGTATCCCCTTTGTTTACTGAGTGGTGGCGGGGTACATAAAGCAAGTTCGCAATCCTGGGGTCAACACCGTCCCATTTTGTAGAACCATATATTTCTTTATTTTTTACTTTGGATGATATCAGCATCCGTTCGTGCAACAAGGTAATAGCGGTAGAAAAATGCCCTGAAACCGTGCGTATTTTTCCTACAACTCCCTGGGGAGATATCACTCCCATGTCTATCTTAACGCCATCCTCTGCGCCTTTGTTCAAGGTAACCACGGATTTGTTTGCAGATACATTAATAACCTGGGCTGCTATAAAATTATACTGGTGGGCCTTAAGGTAAAATGATTGATTAGGAGGGGTAAGTATTTTTTTTTGGAGGGCTATAGTTAGCTGCTTCCTCAGGTTTGCATTTTCATCTGCCAGTTGTTGGTTAGACCTGGTTAGCCAAAAATATTCGTTTATATTGTTTCGAGCTTCCAGAATCATACCCACATAGTAATTGGAGGTATTAAAAAAAGACGAATTAATATAATTGTTACTTTTGGTAATAAGCCATACGCTTATTGCCTCCAACAAAGCAAATAGTAGAAAAGCCCGCGACTGGTAGAAGAAGTAAAATAGCCTCTGCATTAAAAATTAAGTCATCAAAACTGCTCTGTAATGCGCCAGGTCTTTAATGGCAATACCTGTTCCGCGTACTACGGCGCGAAGCGGATCTTCTGCAACGTGTATAGGTAGTTTGGTTTTTAACGCCAGCCTTTTATCTAACCCTCTTAACAAGGCTCCTCCACCGGTTAAATGAATGCCATTGTCGTAGATATCCGCAGAAAGTTCGGGAGGCGATATTTCCAATGCCTTTAGCACCGCCTCTTCTATTTTAGAAACCGATTTATCCAGCGCAAAAGCAATTTCGGAATAGGATACCTTTATAACTTTAGGAATCCCCGTCATAAGGTCTCTTCCTCTAATTTCATAATCTTCGGGCGGGTTGTCCAGTTCGGTAAGGGCAGAGCCTACTTCTATCTTCACTCTCTCTGCAGAACGCTCGCCGATGAGTAGGTTGTGCTGCCTTCTCATGTAGTCCAGGATATCCTTATTGAAAACATCCCCGGCTACTCTTATGGATTGCTCGCAAACAATACCCGAAAGGGCTATAACAGCAATTTCGGTAGTGCCACCCCCAATGTCTACAATCATGGAGCCGATGGGTTGTTCTATATCAATTCCTAACCCTATCGCCGCGGCAATAGGCTCGTGTATCATGTATACTTCTTTTGCCCCCGCATGTTCGGCAGAGTCTCTTACTGCTCTTTTTTCTACCTCGGTAATGCCCGAAGGGATACAAATAACCATTCGGTGAGAACTTGAGCCGAAAAACTTTCTACCTCCCCCGTCTATCATTTTTATCATCCCGCGTATCATGTGCTCGGCGGCATGGAAGTCGGCAATAACCCCGTCTTTAAGCGGGCGTATTGTTTTAATGTTTTCGTGGGTTTTTTCGTGCATTTGCATGGCCTCCCGGCCTATGGCAAGCACTTTGCCCGTTATCTTATCCAAAGCGATAATGGATGGTTCGTCCACCACAATCTTGTCTTTGTGAATAATTAGTGTATTAGCGGTTCCCAGGTCAATCGCAATATCGCTGGTGAAGAAATCAAATAGGCCCATTTAGTTTTTAAAAAGTAGTATTTCTAGTACAACCAAAAATCAATAATTTTAATTTGAAATTTACAAATATGTTTAAAGAATATTATTATTTACCGATAATTTTTAATGTTTAAAGTGTCTTATACCGGTAAATACCATAGATACGTGATTTAGGTTACAAAAGTCTATCGATTCTTGATCTTTTATTGATCCGCCCGGCTGAATTATTGATTTAATGCCAGCATGATAGGCAATTTCCACACAGTCGGGGAACGGGAAAAAGGCGTCTGAGGCCATAACCGCCCCGTCTTTAAGGCTAAAGCCAAAATTGTTCGCTTTTTCTATAGCCTGTTTTAAAGCATCTACTCGCGAGGTTTGGCCCACGCCGGAGGAGATTAGTTGCCCGTCTTTGGCAAATATTATGGTGTTGGATTTTGTATGCTTGCATACCTTGGCGGCAAATATTAGCGCTTTCTTTTCCGCTTCGGTAGGTTCGGTGTTGGTTACCGTCTTTAGGTCGGCAATGGTTTCTGTTTTCAGGTCTTTGTCCTGCTCTATTACCCCGTTCAGCAGGGTTTTAAATTGCTTGTCGGCGAATTTAACCGGCTTTCTTTTCAGCAGCATCCGGTTCTTTTTGGTCATCAGCAGAGTAAGGGCTTTGGAGTCGTAGGACGGGGCGATTAGCGCCTCGAAGAACAATTTGTTCAGCTCCTCGGCGGTTGCCAGGTCAACTTCTTTGTTGGTGATAATGACCCCGCCGAAGGCTGACACCGGGTCTGCCGCCAGGGCTTTCAGGTACGCTTCCTTTGAGGTAGTTGCTGTGGCTACTCCGCAGGCGTTGTTGTGTTTTAAGATGGCATAGGCCGTTTCAGAAAACTCGTCTATTAAAGCCACCGCAGCGTCAATATCCACCAGGTTGTTGTACGATAGCTCTTTGCCGTTCAGCTTTTCGAACAAATCATCCAGCTTTCCATAAAATACCCCCTGCTGGTGCGGGTTTTCGCCGTAGCGCAATACCTGAGATTCCCTGTAACTTTCTTTAAAAGTCGTTATGCCTTCCTCTTTATTAAAGTACTTAAATATCGCCGTGTCGTAGTTGGAGGATACGTCAAAAGCATAAGCGGCAAAGGTGCGGCGGTCGCTAAGGTCGGTGGCTCCGTTTTTCTCTGTCAGTATGCCTTCCAGCTTGGCGTATTGGTCTTTGCCGGAGATAATCACCACGTCTTTAAAATTTTTGGCGGCGGCGCGTATCAGCGATATCCCTCCTATGTCTATCTTCTCTATTATATCAGCCTCGGCGGCGCCAGATGCCACTGTTTCCTCAAAAGGGTATAGGTCCACTATAACCAGGTCAAGTTCGGGGATGCTGTATTCGCTGATCTGTTTAAGGTCTTCTTTGTTATCGCGGCGGACGAGTATGCCGCCAAATACTTTTGGGTGCAGGGTTTTTACCCGCCCGCCCAGTATGGATGGGTAACTGGTCAACTCTTCTACCGCCGTAACCTTAATGCCCAGGCCCTCTATAAACGACTGCGTGCCACCTGTGGAGTAGATGTGGACGCCGTTTTTATGAAGCAGTTTTACCAGGGAATCCAGCTTGTCTTTGTAATAGACGGATATGAGGGCGGATTTGATTTTTTTAAGAGCCATTCGCGTTAGTTATTCTTAGTTGTAATTAATTCTTCTACTATACGGGGGAAATGTTCGTGTTCCAGGATTTGCACTTTTCGGGCAATTTCTTCCGCTGTGTCGCCCTCGTTCAGGGCGCATTTGGCCTGAAAAACCACCTCTCCCTCGTCGTACCGCTCGTTAAGCAGGTGTATGGTAATGCCGCTTTCCCTGTCTCCGGCTTTGGCCACCGCCTGGTGCACATGCGCTCCGTACATGCCATGCCCCCCGTATGCGGGCAGCAGGGCGGGGTGGATGTTCACAATGCGGTTGGGGTAGCTTTTTAGCAGGTTTTCGGGGATAAGCCATAAAAAGCCCGCCAATACTATCCACTGCGCGTTGTTCTTTTTTAGCTCGTCCAGTACCTCGGTGGTGTTGTAAAAACTGTTCCGGTTAAATACATAAGTGGGGATGCCAAAATTCTTTGCCCGCTCCAACGCGTAGGCCTTGCTGGTGTTGGACAGCAGCAGGACTATTTTAATATCCTCTCTGTCCTTAAAATGCTCCATCAGCTTTTGGGCGTTAGTGCCTGAGCCAGAAGCGAAAATTGCAATATTTACAGTTTGGGAAGCCAAGTTTGCGAACTAAGCCGCAAATATAAGGCAAAGATGGGATAAAATGCAGGGTGTTGAAAAGGAATTAATGGGAGGGGGTGATTAAGGGTTTAAGTTACGCTGCTATTCTTTAAACTTTCCAGGCTAAACTTTAAAAACCCCTCCCTTTTTACTAATTTAAGGCATTCTTCCACAATCATTTTTAGCCTATGAAAACTGCACCTGATTTTACCTCAATCACTACGTTCATTTTTGACGTGGACGGCGTGCTAACGGACGGCAGCGTGATCTCCTATGCCAGCGGCGAACATGCCCGCAATTTTTATATAAAAGACGGTTACGCCATCGAAAAGGCCTTGCAGGGGGGGTATAATGTCATCATCATTTCCGGCGGCTTTGAGGAAGGAGTTAAAAACAGGCTTACCTTTTTAGGGGTAAAAGATATTTTTCTGGGCGTAAAGGATAAAATTGCCCTATTTAATACGTACTTGCATGATAAACACCTGAGTAATAGCTCTATTTTGTATATGGGAGATGATATTCCTGATTATAAAATGCTTAAATTGGTAGGATTACCTACCTGCCCCTCCGATGCGGCGCAGGACATTAAAGAGATTTGCACGTATATATCCACCTACCCAGGCGGCAGAGGAGCCGTACGGGACGTTATAGAAAAGGTAATGAAAGCACAGGGAAAATGGCTTAAAGAACAATGGTAACTATTCTTTCTCTTAAAGAAAAATATCGTCTTTCGGTACACCTGCTAAGGCCGGTAAACCTTGTTTTACTGGCAGTTACACAGTTTATTGCAGGAGCCTTTCTCATTAAGACTGATCACTACTTTACCCTTTTCCTACTTATCCTCTCCACCTGCTTTATTACTGCGGCGGGATATATCATTAACGATTATTACGACATCAAGATAGACCTTGTCAACAAGCCGGAAAAGGTAGTAGTGGGCCGGTACCTTTCCCGTAGGGCGGCCATCGCCGCGCATGCCATCTTTAATATAGTAGGGTGCTTCATTGGCTTTTACATCTACTGGAAGCTTGGCGTTCTGTATATGATTGTCTCCTTCGCGCTATGGCTATATTCCCGTAAGCTAAAAAGCCTTCCGTTCCTGGGTAACTTTATAGTGGCAGCGCTTACAGGACTTTCCGTTTACCTACCTGCCATCGTGTTCCCCGGAAATAACAATCTTGCCCTGGCCTATGCCCTCTTTGCCTTCCTCATCTCCTTTATACGCGAGGTGATAAAAGACGTGGAAGACCTAAAGGGAGACGAGGCCTTTCACCGCCGCACCCTACCCATTGTGCTGGGGGTGCGCACCGTAAAACTTATACTCTACGCTATTATTGCCCTGCTGCTCGGCGATGTGCTGTTACTTGCCGAACACCAGGGGGGGTATTTTATCATCTATTTTATAACGTTGGTTACCCTGCCTTCCTTATGGCTGGTAAAATGCTTGTTTGGCGCCGATGAGACCAAAGATTTTACCTACCTCAGTAGGTTGTGTAAACTAATTATGTTCACGGGCGTACTCAGTATGCTTTTTATCTGATAATACTTTTTGTGCCAACTGGCATAAGAGCCGCTGTCCATTACTATTAACCTTTAAAATAGTAATTAAGCATTAATAAAAAGGAAGTTTATGCTACTTAAAAAACTACTAGTTAAGGGTAAA
>Ga0206840_1070_pt1 | contig 18579 bp, 12 predicted proteins | sample Alteio_BWOrgCont_24_FD_152633 | JGI IMG/M metagenome (GOLD analysis project Ga0206840, IMG submission 152633) | Enriched cells from forest soil in Barre Woods Harvard Forest LTER site, Petersham, Massachusetts, United States -... | ecosystem: Environmental > Terrestrial > Soil > Temperate forest >... | reverse complement strand
CGATGGAAGCGCGGTGACATTCCACGTAGGCCGCTAGACGCCGAGCACACGCCCGTTCCCGGGACATGGGGCGGTGTTCCGGAAGCCAATTCAGCGGTTCATTGGCCCATGGCGTCGGAGCTATTTTTAGATACGCAAGTCTTAGTGGATATCTTCAAGCCGCTTGTTGAACCGGAGCCCTCCGCTGATGAAACACGCTTAAAAACTGACTTTCCGGAGATCTATGGCTATCTGGAACAGGATCCTGAAATTGCGAATTTTGACTCGGGCCCGGTTCCGGAAATATCCGGACGAAATCTATCATTGCCGAAACATATCATCGAGCGCGGACTCGGCGAAAAGCTTTTAGGACTGGAGCACGATGACTTGGCGCTGTTTCAAAACCATGGCGGCATCTCGGAAGATGAATTTAAGCGATTGAGCGGTATCGTTCATGCCCTGGATCACCAGGGGCTGCTTCCCTATTTGCGCGCCGCCTTTCTTTATCATGACGTCTCCAAAGGCGGATCACCGGAGCTGCGCCAGGCGTGGGGGCGCATCCCCGGAATCGATCTGCAAATTCCCAATAAAGCTACGGGACTCATTCTGCGCCATAAACCGAGCGCGAAACCCGGAGGTCCCGCGGGACTTTTTGAGAATATTCCGGCGCTTGCCGCCCATCCGCACAGCGCCATCTTGAATGAGCTGTTCTATCGCGTTCTCGAGACACGGGGATTCCCCGGACAATGGGTTCGCGGCGAAGTGACTTCCGACGTATTCGAAGACGTGAGCCAATGGATCCGGGAGAACTTTGGCGCTCTGGCCGAGGCGCTTGGGGAGTCCCAGAGTCCGGAAAAGGCAGCGGACCGGATCGCTGATCTTTTTTACTTGTTCAACGTTTTGGAGGTCGCCAGCCTGCGCGAGGATCTCTTATCCTCCGAGCTCAACCGATCGCTATTGAACTTCTTTGAGAACTTTGAGCGGGTTATTTTGCCTCCCAGTCACCCCCGATCGACCTCATGGCAAAAACTCGACGCGGAACGTTGGGGGAATCTCGATTCCGCTGGAAACGCTCTGGCTTATCTCAAGGAGCGTCTCGGCCTATTTCGCAAGGATCGGCGCGAAGAGGGCGAGTCCGTAGAAAACATGGACCGCGTGCTGGACAACCTCAACTCCCAGGCGACCGTTTCATTCGCGAAATTGCTCCAGCATGCTCAATTCTGGTATCCGGAGAGCGCCGCCTATCCGTTGTCCGCCGAATCCATGATCAAACTCATCGCGCTTTCGCTGGCTCTGGCTCGCCGTCATCAGGTTGACCTGAGCAAGCCGGCGCATATCAACTTTTTGCCCATGATGCGATCGCTTTTGGTGGAACGGCATCAGGCGGACCCTTATAAAGCGCGCATGGCCGAGGCCTTTTTGCGTGAGATAAATCTGGAATCGCTGATTCTCGACTCGAATGCCGTCATCCCATTTGATTTGGCTTCTCTCCCTCCCGAGCGGAAACCTGTGCTCGGAGGCGTCGTCCTCGAGATGGAGGGCGGCAAAGCGCTTTCCGTTGACTTCCAGTTTACGGAGAGAGCCCGGCATATCGTCCCGGTATTGCACGACCTCGAAAAAGAAACGGCTCCGCTCTATCACCAGGGATTGAAGATGCTGCTGGATCTCTACGGGCTGCGTAAAGATCTGTTCGACCGCGTCAGCAATGAAGTGTTGTATTGGAAAGCCATGGCGGCCGGCGTCAAAGACAAAGCGCGGCTTTATGAGTACTCCAAAGGTCCGGTAATCGTGGATATCGGAGTGGGGGATGGGGAAATCTTGAAACTTCTGGAGTCTTTAAGAGGGCGCAAGGGATTTACCCACATCGTCGGCCTGGATATTTCGGAAGAGATGGTCAAGGAGACTGAACACAAAATTAAGATTTACGGCCTTTCGGCAAGAATCATTCACGGAGACGCCCGGGACCTTGAGACGCTCTTAAAGCAGCACGGAGTTCCGCTCGCAGATACGATTGCCTTTAGCTCGCAGCTTCACGAGGCGTTCAGCTATCCCTCCAAAGCCGGAGACAAACCCTTTGACATGGGCCGCGTGGACGACCTGCTTCGCGTGGCGCTGCGCTCGCTCGCTCCAGGGGGGAGGCTCCTCGTTCGGGACGGTCCGCTGCCTGAAAATGCGGACGAAGTCCAGACCCTGGTGATCCACGGCGAAGAAGCGAAATCCGTGTTTGACGCTTTCGTCCAGAATTTTAAGGGCGGAGAGCTTCGAAACGCGTATCAGATGCTGGATTCGCCGTCTCCAGAGGTCTGGCGCATCCAGATGGCTCGCGGTTCCATTGCGGAGTTTTTGTTTAAGCTGAGCTGGTGTTTCAAACCTCAGTTCGACACCAGCGGCCTTCCTTATGAAATGAGCGAACAGTATCTCATAGAGACACGGAGCGGCACCATTCGAAGGATTCGGAAACTCGCCCAAGAAGTTGGCATCAGCGTTTCCGAAATCGCTGTGCCGGCGGACGAACAGCTGTATTTGCAGGAGGGATACCAAAAAGCCTGGGCTGGCCGCGTTGAAATTCTCGATTCCGAAGGCCGCGCGGTCCCCCTGCCGCAAAGCAACATGATGATCGTGTTTGAGAAACAGAATCTTCTTTCCGGTCCATCTCATGAGATTCCATCGATCCGCACTTTTTCTCTCCTGCGGTGGCCGAGCTTTCTTTTGATGAAGGGAATCACGGCGCTGGCTTCGTATTGGATGAGGGAATTCGAAACCTTCATGCAAGCCTCCCAGTCCCTCGCGGCGTCTAAGATGCTATCTCGATTCGCCTAGCTTTGTTTTGAGTAGCTATCCAAGCCGGACATAATCTAAACGCATGAGCAGTACTTCCTTGACATGCTATTAAAGACTATTAAGATTTAGTCGCTCCTCGTCGGAAAACGCATTTTCACTCCCGGACTATTTAGGATCGAATTTGACTTCAATTTGGGGAAAAGTTGGGGAATTTCTCGACGGAGTACATTTTCTATTCTATATTCCCGTCAGTATTCAGCGTGCTTGTAATTAGAAATAAAAAGCTAAGGGCTGTTAACTCAGCGGTAGAGTGCCATCCTCACACGGCGCCCCTTGGGGCCGGAAGTAGTTGGTTATCATCGGAAGCAGATTCCAAAAACCGGAACAAATTGGACCAAATTGGACACTTTTTTGGGTAACATTTGGGTAGATTTGCGTCCCGTCCTAATTGGATGGGATGCAGCTGAGTTTACCGTCGGAGCTAAGTGACTCCCATCCTACCAGGCTGAGAGGCTGTACCGTCGTAAATCTACCCAAATTTTACCCAAATTTCCATTCCAGCAAGAGCTAACAACGCATCTCTATCCAAATTTTACCCAACACTTCACATTTCCATTCTCAAAACGCTGTAACGTGCAATCTTCGTCACTGAGCGACAAGCAATCAATTCTAGCCGAGTCAAAACTAGGAAATCTTAGTCGGATAAGTCTATCCAGTCCTAAGGAAAAGCTCCATTGCCCCTAAGGACCCATGTTTTCACGCTAATCGGCCCAGGAAAAGAATGAGTCCATTCTTCACATGGCTTTCACACCCCCAAACTAAAATATAGACCTCCGAATGCGTGACGCGCCCACGCGTACGAGCGTCTATGCCAAAAATCCTTACCCGTCTGATCGCGCTGATCCTGGTTCCGGCCGTGGTCAACGCTGAATGCATAATCCCTAGACATACATTGACCGGTACGCCGATTCTGCTAAATGAGCAAAATCCTGCTTTTGAATCGCAGGCGCTGGCCTTAAGGGCGGTCGAAGGGTGGCGCGCAAGGCCGTCCTATGTATGGCAACGCACATGGCGATATGGGGAATACCTTAACCCGCACGCCCATCCTCTGGCGCTTAAGCGGGCGACGCGGCTGGAAGGAATCTTCTCACTCGGTTTCGTAGCGGCCACGGTCATTTATGGACGTATGCATGGAATCCTTCCTGGCATGGAGGCGCCATGGGCGGCCTTTTTCAGGATCATTTCTTTCGCGGCGTTGAGCGGCGCTTTTCCCATTGTCTTCTTCGGAACCATCTCCGGACGTCTTGACGCGGACGGTTCCCGGCAAAGTCGAAAGCTGTCCATCGGATATACGTTTGTGAGGGCGCTTTCGACCATTCCTGTGGCGGCGCTCGGAGCCCTCGCTTTAGCGCCGAATCGCTCCTACGTCATTACTTTTCTCATGGGTCAATTGGCGTATCTGCTTGCGACGGGTCCCTTCATGGCGATGACTCCATTATCCCTGGGAGCCGCCAATCTTCGAGAGGATACTGGGCATCGATTGAGGAACTGGGTCCGAATCGGTCCCTTCGTCATCTATGCCATCATCCTCTCCTGGCTTTCCTGGGGTGAATTCTGGATCTTGATTTTGGCCGGTATCGCGGCCGTTGCAGCCCTTTCACGCCTCGTTCAAGCCTTCTTCGATAAATCATTGGAGGCGGCCTCCGGCGTCAAACCGGAGAAAGGAAGCCTTCGGGATGAATTGTTGAGGTTGGCAGCCGGAATGGTGATTTTATGGGCGCTTCTTCATCCGACTATTCGAAAATCCCTACAGGATTGGGAAGGATCGGCCCGCGATGAAGCTCGGCAACGCATCCATCAGAGGGCTCACGGTTCGCCGTCAAACAATGTCCTTACAATTCTTTTGGATCCTGAACAGTCGCGTAAACTCCCCGGACAGGCCGGTCGTGATGATAAATCCGGACCTTCCTTGGTTAATCCAGTCCAAAGGGTTCCCTCGAGAACTCCCCCTCCCATTTCCAAACCGTTGCCGCAACTGAAAGGGCCGCCAAATAATCCCACTAATTCCACGCCGCTCCGAGCCGGGGGAACATCCAAAAAAGATTGGGAACAGTCCTATACATACAATCCAAATGTGCACCCCCCTGACGAGCAACCTTATCCCGTGACAGATCCGTTTCGGGAGTTTCATCCCCTTCCTCTTGCAACACTTTGGAATGGCGAGCTTGCCGGAACAATCCATCAGATCGCTCTTACGTTCGGTGAAACCGACCCCGGGCCCGTCAAGGTGACATTCCATTTATTCGAGCGGGGAGTTCGATATAGTAAGGGAGAAACTACAATCCCGTTGATCCAATCCAATGGGCCGACGACATATAATCTTCCGCTCGACAACTTGGATAGCGGCCCGGCCGATCCGGACGAGCCCGTGACCGGCAGTACGTATGTGCAAATTTACGTGATCAGGGAAATTCCTGGCCTGCCGTTTATCATGCAGTCGATCGAATTCACGGCAGATCCCCCGCCATCCACGAATCCCAGGAAGCCTGCGCCTCAGAAACGCAAAAACCCTTTGAAGCAAAACGTCATGGGAGCCGGCCTTCAAGATGTTAAGTCCTGGTTCCAGATTCAATACGAGCAACTTAATATGTCAGCTCAGACTGCCGCCCCGCCCGCTGCCCCGGCCGCAGATATATCCAGCCAGAATTATGCTCTGGCTTTGCCGTTTCTCGCAGAGGTCTCGAGTCGCTGGATAGCGTACTTCAAGAGCCGGGATCTCATTCTGATTGGACTCGTTTATGGAGTCGGAGCCGCTTATCTAATCATCAATTGGATTATCGATCACCACCTGGATCAGCTCGAAAAAGCCGGCGTGATCGATAAAGAGTATCGGAATTCCAGCAAACTCTCTCGGCACTCGCATTGGACTGCCTTCGGGATACCAATCGAGATCGACGAAATATATTGGCTTAGTCTCGTACTTCCGTTCGCCGGATTCCTCAACTTTTTTCCCGTATCGACCTCCCTGTCTCTTCAAGCTATGGAACAATTTATTTATGCCGGTATGGGGGCGATCCTTTTGACAGTCAGCTTACTCGCTCATGAGATGGGTCATGCCAAAGAGGCGGTCCGCCTGGGCATCGGGATACGCGTCATTCGAATTATTTTCCTGTCAGGCTTCGCCATGCGGGCGCGGCTGGCTTTGACACCCGAAGAAGAATGGAAGGTGGCCGCCGCGGGTCCCTTGGTGACGGCAGCCTTGATTGTTCTCTTCGGGGCCCCGCTCTTGTTCATTCCTACTGCATTTGGACTGCATACTGTTCTACGGCTGGTTTTCCTGACCAATATTGGCATTCTCATCTGGAACTTGTTTCCGGCTTTTCCGCTCGATGGAGGTCGAATTGTAAAGGCGCTTTTCTGGAAGGCGACTAAAAACGAGCCGAAGGCGATCTGGCTAGCTGTCGGCTCAAGCGCTCTGCTCAGTATTTCGGTGGGGATTTGGTCATTTTTACACAGCCGACTAACCCTATTTGATCCCTATTCAATGTTGTTCGCGACTTCCGCACAGGCGCTCATAGCTCTGGCTGTTTTTCTCATGCAAACCCTGGTCAAGCAGCCACCATCAAATCATGCAACCAAACAACCGAATGAGGCCGCCTAATCATGAGAACGAAGCTTTTTCATCAAATCATCGTTGTCCTGCTCGTGCCGGCGCTGGCGGTGGGATCGATTGAACCAGTAGTGGCGGCCGCCGACATATTCACGTCATCCCCCGCTGGTATTAGCGGGGGTTCCGTAATGATAGACACCGGCTTACAATCCGCCGGAGTGACGGCAGGGGAGTTCGAATCGCAGGCGCTGGCGGGGGCGCTGATGTCTGCGCGGCGCTTCGATTTGCTCGAAAGTCGGCATCTCAGGTTTGCACTGGGCGGTCTGCTTTTGGCGGCGGGTCTATTTAGAGCCGCCAAAGGGGATGCCTCATTTCTCTGGCTGGGTCTGGCCGGACTTCTGCCCATGATGGCCTTGTACTCCTCTGGGTCCGGCGTCGCACCTTCGGCGACGGAATCGGACAGAGCCCGCTATTTGAAGCGAATCATTCCGGTGGATCTCCTGCGGTGGGTGAAGCGCATCAAATGGGCGCACGTCTTTGCCGAAGCGAGGGATCGAACGCGCGGCTTTCAAGGCATGGCCACGGTCGTGGAAATTGCGTCAGTTCTCGCGCTAACAGAAACCTCTCAGGCTAGCTTCGCACGCCTCATCTCCAAAGGCCATCCCCACCGATTTATTTTCACCTCTCCCGCGCACGAACGCCTGGTTATGGACCGGTTGGCTGAGGTCAAGCCTGAGACTTTTCGCGAATGGATGTTGGATCGGAGAAAAAGAACAAATCTATATGCGGGACCTGAACGAGAGGCGGAAATCGGCAGGGAGTATGCCAGGGCATTGAGTGCATATCAAGCTTCAGGGGGTGGCGGGGGGACCAGGACATTGCTTCAGGTTGCCGGATGGCTCGGTTTTCCCGAGGAAATCGTAAGTATCGCAGACTACGTGCATGGCCGCCGCATCATCCAAGAATTCGACTACATCATTCAATTGGCGGCGCCGCGAAACAGGCATAACATCCTCGCATTATTCCTCATGCGCGATGATAAAGGACGTCTGGTAGGCGCGCGTCTCTTGCATACTCCCGGTTATATTAACGAACTCGAAATGGACGGGGTGCGAGGGGTTGATTTTGTCAGGGCCCCTTATCAAGGCCAGGGTCTTGGCACGGAATTGCGCGTCAAGGCTTTTGAATGGATGAAGCAGCGTTCGCACTGGCGTTATATCGCCCTCCTAGCGAACGAAAACTTTGCGAGCATCGACAGCATGGTGAAGGCCTGTCTGCAAGTCGGCTCAACAGTCCATTTAGAATCTCGAATGATAGAACGAGAAACTTGGTTTATCGTTAATTTGTTGAACCCGGCCGCCTCTCATGCCGCCGATGAAAACCGTGACGAACAATTTTCGCTGAATTTTGGCACCCGCGCGCCTATAGCCGCAGTCGCTTTGCGGGCTTCACAGTTGGAACGCGAAGCCGCCTGATCGCGCTGATCCTGGTTCCAACCATGGTCAACGCCGAATGCAAAATATATTTGTGTCTGCTAAATAAATCAATCCCTCCATCTCTCCCTGCAGGTTCAGCACGAAATAGTGGAGTAAAAAGCACCCTAATTCGGCCACGCTTTCAATGCGGCGGCCATAGTCTGGAGCAGTTCCTTGCGCGTGGCGCCCGTAGACGACTGTACGGTCAAGCCAAAGTTGACCGTCATGACAAAATGCGCGAGCGCCGCGGCATCTGCATCGGCAGGCAGATCTCCCTCCATGATCGCGCGCTTAAAGCGCTTGCGGAACTCGGCATGGGAGGCCGCCCGCTGTGCGGTGAATTCCTTTCGAAGGTGGCTATCCCCGCAAGATAAGACGGAATGCACCCAAAGACACGTGGCCGGCGTCTTCGAATCCGTCAGGAGATTGATCACCCCGTGAAACATACGCTCGGCAACGCCGCGAGCCGTCGGCGCTTTCAGCGATTCATGAAGATAGGAGGAGGGACCTTTGAGATAGCGGTCGAGCACCTTGAAGAAGAGGGATTCCTTGTTGCCGAACGCCGCATAAAGACTGGGTCGGTTGATGCCCATCGCCTGGGTAAGATCGGAAAGTGATGCGCTGATGTAGCCTTTGCGCCAGAAGACCTGCATCGCGCTGTCCAGCGCTTTTTCCGCCTCAAATGCGCGGGGGCGGCCAACCATCGCGATGGACTTCTTACGCTTCATATCTCCCATAACAATAGCAGATCAATAAATCCGTTTGACACGATTAAGCCGTACATATTATATTTTTGTACTGTTGAGTACATATTATAAAACATCCGGAGGTAAACCATGAATCAACTAGACGGAAACGTGGCATTGATCACGGGGGGTAACAGCGGTCTCGGGTTTGCAACGGCGAAACGATTTATCGCCGAGGGCGCGTACGTTTTCATTACCGGACGGCGGCAGGCGGAACTGGATAAAGCGGTCGCGAGCCTCGGCCAAAATGCGACCGGCGTCCAGGGCGATGTCACGAATATGAAGGACCTGGATCGCCTTTACGCCCTCATTAAGCAGAAAAAGGGACACCTGGATATCGTGTTTGCCAACGCGGGCGGCGGGTCGCTTCTACCAATAGGTGCTATCACCGAAGAGCATTTCGATCAGACATTCAATCTCAATGTGAAGGGACTGTTATTTACCGTGCAGAAGGCGCTGCCGTTATTGAAGGACGGAAGCTCGATCATTCTGAATTCCTCTGTTACCGGCTTTAAAGGCATGGAAGCGTTCGGCGTTTACGCCGCCTCGAAAGCCGCGGTCAGGTCCTTTGCCCGCACTTGGACGACGGATTTGAAGAGCCGGAAAATCCGCGTGAATGCCATCAGTCCCGGCGTGGTTCCGACCGAGGGGTACCGCTCGTTAGGGGACGAAGAGGGCATCAAAAAGTTCGCGGCGCAAATGGCGACCCAAATTCCGCTCGGACGCGTGGGCGAACCCGATGAAATTGCCAAAGCGGTCGTCTTTCTCGCATCGGATGCCAGCAGTTTCGTCACCGGCGCTGAGCTCGTCGTCGATGGCGGCATGACGGCCGTATAGGAGCATGGCCATCATGACTTTAGGCAAACGGAAACTTGGAGGCCAGGGATTGGAGGTGTCGGCGATCGGCCTTGGCTGCATGCCCATGAGCCAGTCTTATGGTCCTGCGGATGAGAAAGAATCGATTGCTACCCTGCATCGCGCCATCGAATTGGGATGTAACTTCTTCGATACGGCCCAGGGCTATGGTCCCCTCACCAATGAGGAACTGCTCGGCCGGGCATTCAAGGACCGGCGGGGCCATGTGGTCATAGGAACCAAATTTGGCTTTCGATTCAAGGATGGAAAGCAGGTTGGCGTCGAAACAGCCAGCCGGCCGAAGCATATTCGAGAGGCTGTAGAAGGTTCTCTCGTCAGGCTCCAAACCGATTACATTGACCTTCTTTATCAACACCGTGTCGATCCCAAAGTGCCGATGGAGGACGTGGCCGGAACGGTGGGGGATCTCGTCAAGGAAGGGAAGGTTCGATATTTCGGTCTTTCTGAGGCCGGAATCAAAAACATCCGACGCGCCCATGCTGTCCATCCGGTTTCCGCCTTGCAGAGCGAATATTCGCTATGGGAACGCAATCTAGAGCCGGAAATCATTCCAGTTCTACGCGAGTTGGTTATTGGTCTTGTGCCCTTTTCTCCCCTGGGCCGGGGATTCTTGACAGGCGAAGTCAAACGTGCGGAAGAGTATCCGGAAGGTGATTTCAGGCGAACCGATCCGCGCTACCAGGGCGAGAACTTCGACGCCAATGTAAAAGCGGCGAAAGTCGTTTTCGAGATCGCCGCAGCGAAGAAGCTTAAGCCTGGGCAGGTCGCGATTGCCTGGATATTAGAAAAGGGGGACTTCATAGTCCCCATACCGGGGACCAAACGCCGGAAATATCTGGAAGAGAATGTGGCCTCCGCGGCCGTCCAGCTTGACCCCGCGCAGATGAAAGCGCTCGATGACGCTTTAGCGCCGGGAAAAGTCTCGGGGAAGCGTTACGCCGATTGGATCATGGCAACGATTGATCGCTGAGCGACCGCCAATTATGCGCTCCGCCTTCATCTTTGTTTTCATCGCGGCGTTCCTGCAAAGTGCAGGGGTGCGATCCGAAACCGATGTGCCGGAAAATCTGACACCGCCCGGCAACGTAAAACTGGTTTTTAGGGGACATGCAACCGGCGTCCAAATTTATATTTGTCAGGGTAGTGCTTCCGGGAATGGTTCCGAATCTTGGGTTTTGAGTGCACCGGAAGCGAAACTAACCGATGATACGGGGAAGCAAATCGCCACGCATTCCGCCGGCCCATCTTGGCAGGCGACGGACGGCAGTGAAGTTAAAGGAAAGGCGCTCGCCCAAGCAACTCCCGACACGGAATCGATCCCTTGGCTCCTCATTGGGGCTATCGAGCACAAGGGGAGCGGCATGATGAGCCCGATTACTCACATCCAACGTCTTCATACGAAAGGCGGTAAAGCGCCGGCTGGCGGTTGCGACACTCAGGAGCTGGGCAAAAAGGTGAGCATCCCGTATACCGCCGATTATTATTTCTACTCCAGACCCTAGGAAGACTCTGTCACCAACCTGTAAGAGGTAACCATGAAGTGTCCTGATCACAACAAAAGTTCGCCAATTTTTGCGGGTGTGGTTCAGTGGTAGAACGTGTGCTTGCCAAGGCTGAGATGAGGCATTGGTTTTTTTGCCCTCTCAGCATTCAAAAATCTAAGAACTTATCTGTTTTAGTCGGAAACTGCGGGATTAATTTGCGGCCTTCCTTAAACAGGAAGGCCGCAAGCCGATAATCATCGCAGCGTTTGATATAATCCAATGCAAGCTCGACGGAAAAACAAATTGATCTGCGAGAGTGCTAAGATTAGATTTTGGATGTGCGTCCTTCCTGGCGGTTTGCCGAATAGGCAATTTCGCGCGCTAGATACGATTTAATCCATGAAGATGCAGACTGGTCGGTGTCCGGATTTGGGGAATAGGTTGGGGAAATAAGTCGATTTTAATTAGCAGTCATCATATAAACAAGTCGTAAAATAAACGTTTTTCGCTCGGTTAGCTCAGCTGGTAGAGTACTTCCTTGACATGGAAGGGGTCACAGGTTCGAGTCCTGTACCGAGCAGATTTGACCAGGTCAGAACTCCGAGAGTTAGGAAAGCATCGCTTCATAGAATTGTGTCTGCTGGCCGCGCTGGCCTGCGGCGGATGCGTGCTGAAAGCGCCGGTTCCTCACCAGCCGCCCACCGCCCAACCCCCGCAACAGATCAATCCGAACGAATCCCAAAAACATCTCGAAGGCGTATGGGAAAATCCCGGAAGGGACGGAAAGACCAAGCGAATGATTTTCGGAGCCGGCGGCGCGTTAACCTTTGAAGGCGGCCTGGGATATTTCAACCCTGGCCATTGGGAATTGGCTGAAGATCGGCAAGAGCTCCTGATCACACTCCCCCAGGCGGACGACGAACAACTGCAAATCTTTCAAATGTACGTCGGGGACGGCGTAAAAGCCTTTAACCGAGCGCAAAAACAAGTGATCTACCCTTTCACCGCCCAGACCTGGTCTCTCAACGTGGCAGGATGGGTCTACTCCAAAACCGACCCAACCACCGACACCCCGATCCCATCCGTTGAACCCGTCTTCAAATAATCAAGCTTTTTCGCCCAGGTATGGTACCAGAATTGGTTGCGTTTGAACGAAGCGCGGCGATTGATGCGAAAGAGACAGGCGCTTGCCCCCGCCGCTTGTCTTTTTGAATTCTGAATCCTGAGTTCTGAGTTGGTCTGTCTGAACGTTTAAGCTAGAATATCGCCCAGACCGATGACGACCGCCGCCGACACCAAAGAAGAATATCTCCACAATCTCCGCCACTCCGCCGCTCATGTTTTGGCGCAGGTGGTCCAGGAGCTTTTTCCGGGAACCAAGCTGACCATCGGGCCGCCGATCGAAGACGGTTTTTATTATGACTTTGACTCGGAGCACCGCTTTACTCCGGAAGACCTCGTCAAAATTGAAAAACGCATGCGGCACCTGGTGGAGGGGAACCATCCTTTCGTGATGAGTACGCATTCTTCGGAAGAAGCCCGGGCTTTTTGGGCCGCGCGGGGGGAGAAATATAAAGTCGAGATGATTGACGATTTGAAGGCGCCCACGGTGACCTATTGTTCGCACGACAACTTCGTGGATCTGTGCCGCGGCGGCCATGTGGAATCTACCAAGGATATTCGCCATTTTAAGCTTTTGAAAATTGCGGGCTCCTATTGGCGCGGCGATGAGAAACGCGAGCAGCTCCAACGCATTTACGGCACCGCATGGTCCACTCGCGAAGAGCTAGACGCGTATATCAAACGCGTGGAAGAAGCCAAGAAGCGCGACCATCGGGACCTAGGCCCGCGCCTCGGGCTGTTCACCATTCTGCCGGATACGATCGGTCCCGGCCTGATTTTCTGGCTGCCGAAAGGCGCAACTCTCAGGCGCATTATCGAAGAGTACCTCCGCGAGCTCCTCGAAAAGAATCATTACCAATTCGTCATTACCCCGCATGTCGCGCGGGTCGACCTGTGGAAGACCTCCGGCCATTGGGACTTCTATCACGAATATATGTTTGCGCCGATGAAGATCGACGAGCAGGAGTATCTGCTGAAACCCATGAACTGCCCGGGACATATCCAGATTTACAAACATGAGCTGCATTCTTACCGAGAGTTGCCGATCCGCATTACCGAGATGGGGACCGTGTATCGTTACGAACGCACGGGAGTGATGCACGGACTTCTGCGCGTGCGCGGGTTTACCCAGGATGACGCGCACATCTTCTGCCGCGCCGACCAAATCGCGCAGGAGGTCGAAAACATTATCGACCTGACCCTGGAAGTTCTCAACACGTTCGGATTTACGGAGTACCAGGTGTCCTTATCGACGCGCCCGGAGAAATACGTCGGGACCATCGAGAATTGGGACCGCGCCGAAAAGGCGCTGGCGGAATCGCTGTCTAAAAAAGGGCTGAAACATGACGTTGACGCGGGCGGCGGCGCTTTCTACGGCCCGAAGATCGACCTGAAGATCAAAGATTGCCTCGGACGCTATTGGCAATGCTCTACGGTCCAGGTGGACTTCAATCTTCCCGAACGCTTTGATGTCACCTACCGCGATGAGAGCGGCAAGGAAGAGCGGGCGATCATGGTGCACCGCGCGCTCTTGGGCTCGCTCGAACGTTTTGTGGGGATTTTGATCGAACAGTTCGCCGGCGCCTTCCCGCTGTGGCTTGCGCCGGTGCAGGTGAAAATCCTGACGATCACCGACCGCCAAAACGAATTTGCTCAAAAAGTGGCCGCGGACCTGAGCGCCCAGGGTTTTCGCGTCGAAGCGGATCTCCGCAACGAAAAAGTCGGCGCCAAAAAGCGCGACGCGCTCATGGAAAAGGTGCCGATCCTTCTCACCGTAGGAGACAGGGAAGTGGAGGCTGGGACCGTTGCCGTCGCGCGAAGGCCTACGGCGTCTTCACCCAATGGGGAAAACCTCGGAACCCTTCCTATTCCGGCTTTAATTGACTTCCTTAAGGAAGAAGTAAGAACGAGGAAGAGCGTTTGACAGTCCTCCGACGATTTAATACCATTCTGAATCGTTTTTCCAAGCAAAATGATAAGGAGGAATTAACCCGATAAGTAAACCATTGGAACCGCGCATCAATTCCCAGATCCGAGCCCGAGATGTCCGGCTGATTGATGTCGATGGTACGCAATTAGGAATCCGGTCGGTTGAAGAAGCCCTCCGGATGGCCCAAAATAAGGGAACCGATCTCGTCGAGATTGCCCCGATGAATAACCCTCCAGTCTGCAAGCTGGCGGATTTTTCCAAATTTCGATATGAGCGCGAGAAAAAACTCAAGGAAGCGCGCAAAAAGCACAAAGGCGGGCAGGTCAAAGAGCTCCGGATCCGGCCGAAAATCGGGATTCACGATTTAGACATTAAGATCAACCACATGCGCGAGTTTATCGCGGAACGCGACAAGGTGAGACTGACCATCGTGTTCAGAGGCCGGGAAATGGAACACACGGAACAGGCCAAGCCATTGGTGGACCGAGTGAAAGAACGTGTGGCGGACGTGGCGGTTCTCGAGCAAGATATCCCCATGGAAGGCAACCGAAAAAGCCTGCTTTTCGCACCCAAGAAATAATCAGAGGAACGATATGCCTAAAATAAAGTCGCACCGTGGTGTCGCTAAACGCTTTTGGATTACGGCCACCGGCAAGGTCAAGCACAAAAAGCCGGGCCTGCGCCATTTGCTCACGGGGATGGACGGCGGCCGCGGCCGGCATATGCGCAAGGCCCAATACCTCAATAAAGTCGATTCGGACGTCATTAAAAAGCTGATCCCATACCGATAGGGCAGAATTGGAATAATTTATGGCACGTGTAAAAAGTGGAGTCACCACCCGTCAGCGCAAAAAAAAGACCTTCCGGATCGCCAAGGGTTACTATTACTCCAAGCGAAGCCGCTGGCGGCAGGTTGTCCAACAGGTAGAGCGGTCCCTGCGGTTTGCCTATGTCGGCCGCAAAGACCGCAAGGGAGACTTTCGAGCCCTCTGGATTCAGCGCATCAACGCGGCGGCGCGGCTCAACAATTTGAGTTACAGCCGGTTCATCCATGGCTTAAAGAAAGCCGGAATTATCCTCGACCGAAAAATGCTCGCGGATTTGGCTGTGGTGGACCCGAAAGCCTTCCAACAACTCGCCGAAGCGTCGAAGGCCTGCCTACCGAGCAGGCCGGCGGGCCTGCCGGCAGGCGAGCAGCGCGCAATCGCCTAGCCGGGGCGGCTCAAATGAGCCAATTCCCCGATCCCAACACACTCCTCCAAGAAGCTCAAAAGCAGATCGAGCAGGTTCGGTCGTTGGATGCTCTAGAGGAAGCCCGCATCGCCTGGCTCGGCCGCAAAGAAGGTCGGCTGACGCTTCTGCTTAAACAGCTGGGCGGCCTTTCGATCGAAGAAAAGAAGCTTTACGGTCCCCAATACAACAGCCTCAAGGCCAGACTCGAAGAACTTCTCGCCGCGCAAGAAGAAAACCTACGATCCCAGGAAAGGCGCCGCGCTCTCGAAAATGACACGCTCGACATCACCCTGCCGGGCGCTCCGGTCGCGTATGGACATCTTCATCCGCTTTCCCAGATTATGGATTCTTTGGTGTCGATTTTTCGCTCCTTGGGATTTGTTTGCGCCGATGGACCCGAAATGGAAAATGATTTCTATAACTTTGAGGCATTAAACGTGCCGGCGGATCATCCGGCGCGGGACATGCAGGACACCTTTTACATGGAATCCGCGGCCAAGCAGCTCAGCCTTCCCCACTTGACCGCCTCGCACGCGGACCAAGAACCCAATCTCCTGCGCACGCATACGTCGCCGGTCCAGGTTCGCGTGATGCAAAAATATCCGCCGCCGATCGCCATTGTTTGTCCGGGCCGCGTATATCGGCACGAAGCCCAAGACGCGACCCATCTGGCTGTTTTCCATCAAATGGAAGGTTTGATGGTCGATGAGGGCATTTCATTTGCCGATTTAAAAGGGACGCTCGGCCGCTTTGCCCAGCTCCTTTTTGCGCCCACCGTAAAGACCCGTTTTCGACCGTCGTTTTTCCCGTTTACGGAACCTTCGGCTCAGATGGATGTTTCCTGCTGGATCTGCGAAGGCGCCGGCTGTCCCGCCTGCAAAGGATCGGGCTGGATTGAGCTCTTGGGGGCCGGGATGGTTAATCCCAAAGTCCTCTCAGGGATGAACATCGATCCCGAAAAATACTCCGGCTTTGCCTTCGGCGTGGGCATCGAACGCATCGCCTTTATCAAGTACGGCGTCCATGATTTAAGACTTTTTTATGAAAATGACACAAGATTTTTGGAACAGTTCTAATGAAAGTTCTCTATAACTGGCTGAAAGAATTTGTTCCGCTGGAGATTTCGCCGTCGGAGACGGCGCTGGCCTTAGCCCAGCTCGGCTTTGAAATCGCCGATGTTCATTATTTCGGCGGGAAACTGGCGGGAGTCGTCTCCGCCGAAGTGCGCCAAGCGGACAAGCATCCCAATGCCGACCGCCTTTCTTTGTGCAGAGTCTGGGACGGCCAAACGGAATTTTCGGTCGTCTGCGGCGCGCCGAATGTCCGAGCCGGACAGAAAGTCGCCTTTGCCCGCGTCGGCGCCACCTTGCCCGACGGGGAAATACTTCGCGTTGCGACGATTCGCGGGATCGAATCCCAAGGAATGATCTGTTCTGCCGAAGAGCTCAGCCTGATGGAAAAAACCGAAGGAATCCTCGAACTTCCTGAGGGTACCGCTCTTGGAATGGACGTCCGGCCGCTGCTCGATCTGAATGATGCGCTCATTGACATCGACTTGACGCCCAATCGTCGCGATGCGCTCGGCGTACTGGGAATTGCGCGGGAATTGGCGGCCGGCCTAAACCTGGCGCTTAAAAACCCGGAACCGCGCGTTCGGGAACTCGATCTGGCGGCGATTACCGTGACGGTCACCAACGAAGCACAAGACCTTTGTCCTCGCTATATCGCCCGCTATATCCGGGATATTAAAGTCGGCTCTTCGCCGGAATGGATGGTCCGGCGACTGGCACGCTGCGGCTACCGCCCCATAAACAACATTGTCGATATCACGAACTATGTGATGCACGAAGTGGGCCAGCCGCTGCACGCCTTCGATGCCAATCTTCTGCACGGCCGCCGGATTCGCATCCGGCGGGCGGCCGCGGGAGAGACCCTGCAGACCCTGGAAGGCAAGTCGGCGACGCTGGAAGCCGGAATGCTCGTGATTAGCGATGAATCCAAGCCCGCCGCCATCGCAGGCATCATCGGCGGCGAAGCATCGGCGATCAAGTCCGAATCGACCGAAATCGTTTTGGAAAGCGCGGCCTTCCTGCCGTCCCCGATCCGTCAAACCAGCAAGAAACTCGGCATCAGGACCGAAAGCTCCTATCGCTTTGAGCGGGGAAGCGACTGGGACATGGTGCTTTTCGCTTCCCGGCGCGCCGCTCAACTCATCCAGGAGCTGGCTGGCGGATTGGGTTGCAAACCGATTGAAGCCTCCGCTCCGCCTCCGGCGCCCGTTTCGATCAAACTTCGGACCGAGCGCATCGAGCAGATCTTGGGGATTGAAATGAAGGAATCCCTGGCGGCGGACATTTTGCGCAAACTCGGCTGCGAAATCACCATGGGAACCGCCCAGCTTCACGTCACCGTCCCTTCCTGGAGATTGGATCTGACGATCGAGGCCGATCTCCTGGAAGAAATCGCCCGGCTCTTCGGCTACGATAAAATTCCATCGCGCAACCCTTCCATCCGTCCCACCGCGGTGCCGGAAGACAAGCTTTGGTCCTTTGAACGCAAGACCGCCTCCATTTTGGCGGGGGCGGGTCTCTCGGAAGCGTGCAATCCCAGCTTCTTGAGCCTCAAACAAGCAGCTCCCTTCGCGGCGGCTCTCGGACAAGCGGCCGACTCGGGGCCCATCCCGATCGCCAATCCGCTGTCTCTGGATCAGGCCGTGCTCCGGACAAGCCTTATTCCCGCCCTTTTGCAAAACGCGCTCCTCAACTTTCATCGGCAAAATCCGGGCGTGGCGCTCTTTGAAGCGGGAAGGATCTTCTTTCAAAACCAGGAAGGCCGGCATGAGGCGCGGCGGCTCTCGTTGCTCCTCGGCGGCGAGATTCAAGCGGCCCATTGGCGACGGAAAAAAAGGAAAGCGGATTTCTTCGACAGTTCAGGACTGCTCGAAGCGCTCTTTAGGGCGCTCCATATATCCCCTGTTCAGTTCATGCCCTTTCGAACAACGGCCTTTCACCCCAAACGAGGCTCCATCATTCTCAGAGGGTCGCTCGTTCTCGGGTGGATGGGAGAAATTCATCCGGATCTAAACCGGGAGCTTGATACTCCGGAACCCTTGATCGCCGCGGAACTCGACACCGAAGCCCTTCTCAAAGCGATCCCTGAGGAGGTCTCCTATGTGCCCATAAGCCCATTTCCTCCCGTGCGCAGAGACCTTTCCATCGTTGCCCCGCAGGCGACGCCTTATGAGACGATCGCAAAAACATTGCGCGCCGCGGGCGGAAAAGAATTAGAATCGGTCGCGCTTATCGACCTCTATCAAGGCGATAAAATCGGGCCGGATCACAAA
>Ga0206840_1066_pt1 | contig 18722 bp, 25 predicted proteins | sample Alteio_BWOrgCont_24_FD_152633 | JGI IMG/M metagenome (GOLD analysis project Ga0206840, IMG submission 152633) | Enriched cells from forest soil in Barre Woods Harvard Forest LTER site, Petersham, Massachusetts, United States -... | ecosystem: Environmental > Terrestrial > Soil > Temperate forest >... | reverse complement strand
TGGTCGAAAAGAAAGATTTGTCAGCCTGCCATCAGTGGCTTTATCGCAGCCGAAGCGAGCTGTGGCCCGTGGCAAGCGATCAATTGAGCGCCATCGATTTACAAAATCCCGACCAGGTTTGCTTGACTGAGAAAACAAAGCTCGCCAACCTATGCACAGCGGAGGTGGCAAAAGGGATTAATGTCGATTGCTATGGCAGCGCCGTGCCGCTGGCGGCAGTCGCCCAGGCTCCCGAACCAGCAGGGTCGGCGCATGGCCCTTGGAGAGGCATCCTATTGTTGCTCAGTTATGCGGCCCTGCTGGTGCTTATCGCCCTCATTGTTTTCCAATATTTGACCAAAGTGAAGACTTAAAGCGTCAATGGAACTTAAAAGACGATCCGGACTCCTTTGCGCGATTCTGCTGGCTCTCAGCGTGCGTTCGGGCTGGGCTGTTTCCCCCGATGTTCTCGACCAAGCGCATGATGATTTTAAGAACGGCCATGCGGACGACGGCGTCGCCTTACTTCAGAAGGAAGCGGCTCTCGGCAATCCGGACGCGCAATACGGCTTGGGGGTTTTGTATGAAAACGGTTCCCCGGAGGCCAAGATCCTCAAAGACGATGCGCAGGCGGCAGAATGGTACAAGGCCGCCGCGCAAAAGGGGCATGCCCTTTCCCAAAATAATCTCGGATATCTTTATTTTACGGGGCGCGGCGTAGCCAAAGATTTTAAGCAAGCTCTTGACTGGTACCAGGCGGCCGCCCAGCAGGACGACGCGACGGGGGAGTACAACTTGGGCAATATGTATTACTGGGGCCATGGGATTGGCAAGGATGTCCACAAGGCGTTCGAGTTGTACCAGAAGGCGGCCGCGCAAGGCCAGGTGACGGCCGAAAATAATCTGGCCTACATGTATGAACATGGGCTCGGTGTCGAACGGGATTTCCACAAGGCCATGCATTGGTACACACGGGCGGCGGAAAATGGCCATGGTTACGCCCAAAGGAATCTGGGCGTTATGTATGAGCATGGGCTTGGCGCGCGCCGCAATTATTCGGAGTCTTTGTCGTGGTATAAACAGGCCGCCTTAAAGGGACATGCTTTCGCGCAGATGAAGCTGGGGCTGCTCTACGAGCATGGGTGGGGGGTCCCCGTCAATCTGCAAGTGGCCTATGCCTGGTACTGGCTCGCTTCTCAAAATGGGAATGAGAAGGCCGCCAAGGCGCTGCCCGGTATCGAACATCAGCTCACGCTGACGCAAGTGGCCGCCGCCAAACAGCAGTCTGCGCATCTGATGGATCAGACGGGGACGCCATGAGATCACTTCGGAACCGCCGCTGGGGGCTGACGGCGTGCGCGCTTGGGATTTTTGGGTTCCTGGGCTGCGCGACGCCGGTGATCGTCATTAGTCCGAATTATTATGCGCAACCCATCACGACGGCGGCGTATGTCGGTTTTAACGACGCCGCGAGCGTCCCGAACTCCGGTTCAGAGGTGGAAGGGATCTTGGCCCGCTATCTCACCGGCACTTCCTATTCGCTCATGGGCTTAGATGAGGCGCAGCAAGCGATTTCCGCCAAGCAGGAGAATTTGGGAAATCTCCAGGATCCATCCGACAACGTGAGGCTCGGAAAGCTTCTTGGGGTTGACGCCGTCATCAGCGGCTGGATCTCCCAATATACCGATACGAGCGAGGCGACCGTGATCGTCGATGAACCTCAGACCGAAACGCAAACCATGTTGAGCGATACCCCGGTCGTGCGCCGCAATGGATCCGTCGGAATTCGCCCGGAAGAAACCACCGAAACCACCACCGTCGACAATTACGTGCCTGAAACGGAAACACTACCGGCCCGCGTCGGTTTAGGCGTCCACTTGGTGAGCGTCAAAACAAGCGCCGTGCTTTGGAGCGCTTCGTATACCGCCGATGGCCCGACTCTCGACGCGGCCGCCGAAAATGCCGCAGTCCAGATCACGCAGGCTTTGCAGAACGACCTGGCCAAACATAAAGTCATATCCCCCGCCCACTAGCGATCCCGTCCCGGCGGGTCTCTTTAGTGAATCTCCGATAAATCCCCTCTCCCCGACGTGGGAGAGGGCAAGGCCGACCGTAGGGAGAGCCGCGGGTGAGGGGGGCCGTCTTGCCGTTGATTCGCTGATGTTTACGACCTGAAAGGCTGGCCCCCTCACCCGCCGCGCGATACGGCTGGCGCGTCGGCCTCTCCCACGTGGGGGAGAGGCTGATCTTGAGGATTCGCTATACAACCTCCCGTTCACACTCCTCGTCATTCTTATTAACGACTTATTAACGCTCCCTTAATGGTGTCTTTATGAGGGGTTGCGTTATCCTCACCTTAAGGACGTGAAGGGGGCTTTTATGAAAAAAGTCATGGCGGTCGGATTCGGATGTTTCGCGCTAACCATAGGGGTGAACTCGCGAGGGTTTGCCGTCTGGCCGCCGTCGACTTCCTTCCAAGAGGAGGCCGGTCCGCCCGCCAGGCAGGACCTTCCGCTCTCTGAGCGAATGGAGCGGGATATACGCCGGCTGGAAGAGGCCCTCAAAGATTTGAAGGAAGATCAGCAGGAACTAAAACAAACACATGGAGTGCCGGGGGCCAATGAAAAACCTGCCGCCGTTCCTCAGGAGGATCCAGATGGACGTCGTATACATTAGTTTGTCATTGGGGTTGGTGGTGTTGTCGATCGGACTCATCCTCCTGTGCGAAAGGCTTTAATATGAATCCTATTTATGTCATCGGAGGAGTGGTTTCCTTCCTTATTTTGATTTATCTATTGGTCGCGCTTTTGAAGCCGGAGATCTTCTAGTGAACCACAACAACATGATTCAATGCGCTATATACGTGGTGGTGCTTCTGCTCTTGGTCAAACCGCTCGGGCTCTATATGGCCTGGGTTTATGAGGGAACGCCGATGTGGATCGATAAAATCTTCGGTCCCATCGAACGGCTGATTTATAAGCTGTCGGGCGTCCGCAAAGAAGAAATGAACTGGAAAACCTACGCGGTGGCGATGATGCTCTTTAACGCGGTCGGTATCTTCGTGGTGTATCTCCTCCAGAGACTCCAGGTGCATCTCCCGCTCAATCCCATGGCCATGACGCCGGTGTCTCCGGACTCTTCCTTTAATACGGCTGTGAGCTTTGCCACGAACACGAACTGGCAGGGCTACGGCGGCGAAACGACGATGAGTTATCTGACGCAGATGCTGGCGCTCACGGTCCAAAACTTTACCTCCGCGGCGACCGGGATGGCTGTTTTGGTTGCAATGATCCGGGGGTTCGCCCGCAAGAAATCCGAGACCATCGGGAATTTTTGGGTCGACTTGGTTCGTACCACGCTCTACATCCTTCTGCCGTTGTCGGTGGCTTTCACTCTTTTTTTGGTATGGCAGGGAGTTCCGCAGACCTATAAGCCCAGCGTGACGGTGTCTTTGCTGCAGCCAACGACGGATTCCAACAAAAAGCCGGTGACCGAACAGGTCATTGCGATCGGTCCCGTCGCCTCCCAGGAAGCCATCAAGATGCTGGGAACCAACGGCGGCGGTTATTTCAACATTAATTCCGCGCATCCTTATGAAAACCCGACGCCGTTCAGCAACTTCATCGAACTGGAAGCCATTCTTCTGATCGCGGCGGCGCTGTGCTACACCTTCGGCTATATGGTTGGAAAGCCGAGCGAAGGCTGGGCGATCTTGGCGGCGATGACCGTGATTTTCTTGCCGCTGCTCTGGCTTTGCGTCGCGATGGAACAAGGGGGAAATCCCGCGCTGACCAAATTGGGAGTCGACCAAAGCTATTCGACGCTTCAACCGGGCGGCAATATGGAAGGAAAAGACGTCCGCTTCGGGATTGCGACCTCAGGACTCTGGGCGGCGGCGACGACTGCCGCTTCGAACGGCTCGGTCAATGCCATGCATGACTCCTTTACGCCGCTGGGCGGTTTCGTGCCGATGCTGCTCATTAAATTAGGCGAGGTCATCTATGGGGGCGTGGGGTCGGGTCTTTACGGCATGCTGATCTTTGTTTTGATCGCCGTCTTTATCGCGGGTCTTATGGTGGGCCGCACGCCCGAATATCTGGGCAAGAAGATCGAGGCCTATGAAGTGAAAATGGCTTCCATCGCAACGCTCATACCGGGCTTTCTTGTGCTCTTCGGCGCAGCGATCGCGGTGGTGACAAAGGCCGGGCTGGCGGGCATGTCCAACCCTGGGCCGCATGGATTAAGCGAGGTGCTCTATGGTTTTGCCTCCGCCGGCAACAACAACGGCAGCGCTTTTGCCGGTCTAAACGCGAATACGCCCTTTTATAACACGATGCTTGGCGTTGTGATGTTCTTTGCGCGCTACTGGATCATAATTCCCGTGCTCGCGATCGCGGGTTCGCTGGCCAAAAAGAAGATCGTTCCGCCCAGCCCGGGAACGCTGCCGACGGATACCCCGCTCTTCGTGTTCTTTTTGGTGTCGGTGGTCATAATCGTCGGCGCTTTAACGTTTATTCCGGCCCTGGCTCTGGGGCCGATCGTCGAACATTTGATGATGGTGGCTTAGGAGAAAAAAATGTCATCCCGAAAATCACGTTCGCTCTTTGATCCAACGATCTTCAAGCCCGCGATGGTGGAATCCCTGATCAAACTGGATCCGCGCCATCAGATCCGCAACCCGGTGATGTTCGTCGTCGAAATCGGAAGCGTTCTGACCACGGGGCTCTGGCTGCAGGCCCTGGTCGGTCATGGAGAGGCCCCCGCCGGTTTTATTCTCACCATTTCATTGTGGTTATGGTTCACGGTTGTTTTTGCGAACTTCGCCGAAGCCATGGCTGAAGGGCGCGGTAAAGCCCAGGCGGCCAATTTGCGCAAAGCGCGCCAGGATACTCCGGCGAAAAAGCTGACCCTCACCCCAACCCCTCTCCCTAAAGGGAGAGGGCCTACGACGTTGGCCTTCTCCCTTCAGGGAGAAGGTGGCCGGAGGCCGGATGAGGGTCGCAAGTATGAGTCGGTGTCGGCTTTGATGCTGCAAAAAGGGGATGTGGTTTTGGTGGAAGCGGGCGACAACGTTCCGATGGATGGGGAAGTCATCGAAGGCGTGGCTTCCGTGAATGAGGCGGCGATTACGGGTGAATCGGCCCCAGTCATCCGTGAAAGCGGAGGCGACCGCAGCGCCGTCACGGGCGGGACCACGGTGCTGTCGGATTGGCTCGTCATCCGCATCACGACGAATCCGGGCGAAACCTTTCTGGACCGCATGATCAGCATGGTAGAAGGCGCCAAGCGCCAGAAGACCCCGAACGAAATCGCGCTGAATATCCTTTTGGCAGGGATGACGATCATCTTTCTTTTCGCGACCGTCACGCTTTTGCCTTTTTCCTTATATAGCGTGTCATCGGCCGGCCAGGGCAGCCCCATCACAGTCACGGTGCTTGTGGCGCTTTTAGTATGTTTGATTCCGACGACGATCGGCGGCCTTTTGCCCGCCATAGGCATCGCCGGCATGGACCGCATGATTCAGGCGAACGTGATTGCCATGTCCGGCCGCGCGGTGGAAGCGGCGGGGGACGTGGATGTGCTTTTGCTCGACAAAACGGGCACGATCACCCTCGGCAATCGCCAGGCCGTGGCTTTTGTGACGACCAACGGCATCGGGCCCGGGATTCTGGCCGACGCCGCGCAGATCTCATCGCTTTCAGACGAAACCCCGGAAGGACGCAGCATCGTCGTTTTGGCGAAGGACAAATACAATATCCGCGAGCGGCAGGTCGCCGAATTGGGCGCGACCTTTATTCCCTTCACCGCGCAGACGCGGATGAGTGGGGTGGACCTGCAGGATGGCCGGCGCATCCGTAAAGGCGCGTCCGACGCCATCGAGGCGTACGTGAAGCAGGAAGGGGGATCTTACCCGCCGGAAGTGAAAGCCGCCGTGGAAACGATTGCCAAAGGCGGGGGCACGCCTTTGGTTGTGGCCGACCGCGGCAAGGTTTTGGGCGTGGTTCATCTTAAGGACATCGTCAAGGGCGGCATTAAGGAACGCTTCGCGGAACTGCGGCGCATGGGGATCAAAACCATCATGATCACCGGCGACAACCCCCTGACGGCGGCCGCCATCGCGGCGGAAGCCGGCGTGGACGATTTCCTGGCGCAAGCGACGCCGGAAACAAAGCTCAAGCTGATTCGGGACACGCAGGTGGGCGGACGCTTGGTCGCCATGACCGGAGACGGTACAAACGACGCCCCCGCGCTCGCGCAGGCGGATGTGGCGGTTGCCATGAACACAGGCACTCAAGCGGCCAAAGAAGCCGGCAATATGGTGGATTTGGATTCCAACCCCACCAAGCTCATCGAGATCGTCGAGATTGGAAAGCAGCTCTTGATCACGCGCGGGGCGCTGACCACCTTCAGCATCGCCAATGACGTCTCCAAATATTTCGCGATCATCCCGGCGGCGTTTGTCACGACGTACCCGGTGCTCAAACTTTTGAACATCATGCACTTGGCGACCCCCGCCAGCGCGATCATGTCCGCGGTCATTTTTAACGCGGTCGTCATTATTCTGCTGATTCCGCTGTCTTTGCGCGGCGTAAAATACCGCGCGCTCGGAGCCAGCCGCCTCTTAAGGGACCACGCGCTCATCTACGGGGTCGGCGGCGTCATCGCGCCGTTTATCGGCATCAAACTGATCGACATGGTGCTCGTCGCCTGTCATCTGGTATAAGGAGACATTTATGTATTTCGAACAACTCAAAATTTCCATCCGCTCACTCATCGTCCTTTCCGTCTTGACGGGGCTTGTGTATCCGCTCCTCATGACGGGCGTATCGCAGAAGTTGTTCCCCTACCAGTCCAACGGCAGCATCATCATGAACGGCGAAAAAGCGGTCGGGTCCACCTTGATCGGCCAGCCCTTTGATGATCCGAAGTATTTTTGGAGCCGCCTTTCAGCCACTGGTCCCGCCGCTTACAACGCATCAAACTCCTCGGGATCAAACCTCGGACCCACCAATCCGGCCCTGATTCAGGAAGTTCAAGGCCGCATCGACGCCCTGAAAAAAGCCGAACCCGCCGGCCGGACGCCGATTCCGGTGGACCTCGTGACTTCTTCGGCGAGCGGCCTAGACCCGCATATCAGTCCCGCGGCCGCGTTTTATCAGCTCAGGCGCGTCGCCCGCGTTCGCGGCATCGCGGAATCGAAGGTGGCCGATCTTATCCGCCAATATACCGAGGGGCGTTTCTTGAATTTGTTGGGCGAATCGGGCGTCAACGTCCTGAAATTGAATTTGGCGCTCGATTCAATCTCCTCTCCGTCATCCCGCTGAAACGCAAAAAGCCCGGGTTGTCGCATTCTAAAGTCTCTTTTCGATCCATGGGCCAGGGGCTTTCCAAACGGATCGAATTGATTTTCCTTCCACCAACGCTTCTACGGTCGGCAACAGAAAGGTTCCCAGAAAATCAGTGACTTGCTTGAGGTCTTTCGGCGCATGGTCAAGATGACCTTTGCGGATGAACGCGGTCCATTGGGTATGCTTGTCCTTGCTCCGCGCGAAATCGTCGGAAAGAGCTATGGGGTCTGAAGTCATGACGGTCTTTCGATGAGCAAAGGTTTCTTGCATCGCTTGGCCCAGCGTGGGACCATCGAAATCGAATTGATTGGCCAAGAGCCAAACATCGTAGAAATCCTTCATCCGGCTGTTCAGAAGGCCGCGGTTGACCATCGCTTCGAATTTCTCTGCGACAACCGTTTCGCGCGGGTAGCCTTTGAGTTGAGGGCCCGGCATGCCGAGTATCGTTGGATAGTCAACCATCGTCGGCTTTGGAAATACGGTATCGCCAAAACCAAAATCGATCTGCATGACGGCGCGGGCCCGGTCTAGATGCCCTTTAAAGCGGACGCGGACTCCTTCATAGTCGGCATCTTCCTTGATGCGCCCACCCTCAACGCTTTCAGGATCGAAAACCATGCCGTCCGGAACGACCTTTTCTTTGCAGATGGTCCGAACCGCCGCCACCAGGTTATCCACGGTATTCTTTAAGCGCCCCAGCAGGTCGATGTCTCGGGTGGCGCGGGACCGTGGGACCGTGGGACCGTGGGACATCCCATACAATGAACATTAAAGCGCCCTTGAGGACCACTTTGTCCCGATAGTCGGATTGGCTCAACCGGTAAAGGAAGCGCTCCATCGCGTAGTATTGAAGCAGCTCATCGAAAGGCCGGTTCGTTTCTTTGGCCCGATTCAGAAGGCGCTGCCGGACGGAGGCGGCAACGTTTTTCACTTCTTTCTTCACAGGATCGCCTCCAGATAGGGTTTCATGACTTTTTCTACGCGGTCAATCTTAGCGAATTTCATCAGAGTGTCGACTTTGGACCGTTTCCGTTCCCGGCAGAACTTGAGAGCTTCGATGGCCACATCCATGCCGATTTTATTGCGGAATTTAAAACAATCCGCGACGGTCTTCTCCGGCGAATACACTTTCAGTGACACTCCATCCACTTGATGGTCCTCGATGCCGCTGTCAAACGCCTGAGGAGAGAGCCATATGAACCGCGTAGGGGGATAATCCAGCCTCGGCTTTTCAGCGCCTTTCTTCAGGGCCACAGACACCTCGTGGGGAATTTCGGTAGTGATCTCGTGAAACGCGAGGGCTGAAATCAGGCAAATGACTCCTTGAGGAATCTTGTGCGCCACGGTGGCCAAATCAGGCTGGGAGAACGGCCTCATGCTTTTAAGCCGATAGAGTCCTCGACTTAGCGGCTCCACCACGCCTTGAGACTGCATGGCATACAGGTCCCGTGAATGAATACCCAGCTTCAGCGCTTGGGCCGTCTTGAGCACCCCGCCATTCTTCTTAAAGGCTTTTATTTGCTCCGCGAATTTCGGCATGGATATAATTACCTATACTTGTTAATATCTATAGGTAATACTATCCACTCAAACGGCCTTTGTCAATGGCCTATCACAAAGAACGGAGTCAGAGATGAAAAGATGAAAGATTGAATAAATTTCTGGATTTTTGCTCTAAGGGTGCCAGATAAGGATCTTCGGTTCCCAAAACTTTCATCTTTCATCACTGTCCCCATTCAACTTTCTAGGTAGCGTTGATCGTCGTAGAGGAGCTTGATGTATCCGCGGGACTCCAATACGTTATTTGCCGATTGCCTGGTTCAGAAGAGTGTTGGCCCAGGACTTCATGGCATCCCCTCCGGCGGCTACCCCATACGTCAACACGGCTGCTCCGCCTACTCCCACGATAATCGCACCCGCTGTGCCGACGATGCCCGTGACCGCGGCCACAACACCGACGGCCGCTTCCATGGTGGCGGCGCTCGCCATAAAGCCCGCAAAATCGGCGCCAAGCGAGATTCCCAACCGCGCCGCCGTCGTTGACCAGCTCTCCCCATCCTCCGTGCTCGTCTGGTAGATCCGGACCAACTCGACCGCTTCGGCCAAAGCGGCCCCGACAAATCCTCCGAGACGCCCCTGCTCGGCAAGCGTGGCGAGTCCCAATCCCCCAAGAGCCTCCGTCAGGCCTACGAGACCTGCAAAACCTGCGACAAATTTGCTCGCCGCCGGGTCCGTCATAATGCCGGCCAAGAGTAACAGGAAATAGGCAAGCAACGCGGCCAGCCAACGCCCGGGTAGCGCCTTGCCGGCCTTCCCGCCGGGTCCTGGCGCACGACCGCCTGCCGCGCCGGAGAGGTCCGAAAAAGATCCCTTCATGGCAACGGTAACTTCATATTCATCGTCATTGTCCTTTTGCATAACGATGAGGACTCCTCGAATGGGAAGCATTCGGGTGTCATCGACAAAATGAGTTGATGTATTAACGCCAGTGTCGAAGGAGCCGTTCGTCGTAAAGTGGTGCGCATCGACAACCTGAATGGGAATGCGCTGAGGTATTCCTGCGAGGATGGCCAGGGGATCGTCTTTCCCCATCCGAAAATCGCCTCGTCCCGGGACATGCATAATAACGTCGGCCGGCTTATCATTATCAGGTCTATTCGGGAAAAAACCATCGACTCTCAAGAATGAGCCTTCGGTATCGACCTTCGCCAAGCCGGTATGTATCTGGTAGTCCGACCGACGATACGTGACCGACCCAGTAAAAACGCGATCACATTGTTTCGTGCTGATCGATGGATTCGCGAGATGCGCCGTGCCCGTGATGTGCGCCACATAATTCTTCCCATCGACAATCTCGTCCCGAGGCACATTGATATGAAGGTCCAGATCGTAGGCGTCCGTTTGGACGGCGCAACCGTTTCTCCAATTGGCTGTGATTTGAACGTGAAATGTCCCGTTCCAATTCCGGCCAGGCAGCACGTCTTTCAACGGTAGCGCGTCCGCAGTTTTAACAACAGACTGCATCTGCTGATTAATCGATTGAATACTTCCCTGGCTTGCCGGAATTTGATCTTGGGGGTTCTGATCTCTCGAAACTATGGGCGTTCCTGTGCTATTGATAACAACAGGGCCGCTTCCTCCAACCTTAATAAGCGGGTGATCTGGCGACGGAGAGCTGTCGTTCGTTGCAAAGGCTAACGGGCTACAAGATGAACTCAAAAGAAGCGCAAATAAAACAAGCGACAATGAACCATGGCGTCTGCCAAAAGTGGAAAAACGAAAATTCGATTGCATAAGACTCCTCCATACCATGTATTTTTCACAGGAATTGGACCGCCTCTTCATATCCCTTAGATAAAAATTGTCCAAAAATATTCATTTTTATTTTTTCTTCACGTAATTTTGCCTTATTTAAAGCAGCTTCCTTGAGGAGCACCCGCCAGATAAACGAGCAGAAACAACAAGCACGAAACACGCTTTTTATAGAAAGAAGGAATCAATAGCGCGATACCCTATGTTCTTGCCAACTTCGGCAATCAAACCCACAAAAAAGAGGCTAACGAGGGCCGCTGGAACGCTCCAGCCTTTTGACATCACCGGCCTCGGCGCCGCCATAACCAAAGCGCCGCCCACAAAAGCGAACCCCGTCAGGCACATTCCTAGGGTGATTTTCTGATACCGATTAAAAGGTTGTCGGGGGCTTTTCCAAATTTGTACGGCTTCCCATCCCATGACTCCTGCGGCGGCTGTCACTAAGAGAAAAAGAGTGAGCCGCTTCCCACCCAAGGCCGGTGATTGAACCAACGCCGCGCCGGTATAGCTGGCCAATAGCGCTGAGAGGCCCGGACGAAAAGTAAAACTAACTTCTTCCGCCGTGACCGCCATCAAAGAGGCGCTGGGGCTAGAGTTTGCTCGGAGATGCGCTTGGCCACGATCCGATTTTCTCCGCTAAAACATCCGGCCGTGCGTGGCGCAGGCGCGCAGCCAAAGACAGAAGATTACAAAGCCCAAGACGACCGCGAACCAGGGTTTGAGAATGTCCAGGCGCGTCACACGCGAGTCCGGGTCGTAGGCCGACGCTTTTTCTTTGAAGGCTTCGCGCGCTTTAAGAATTTTTTGGGAATCGCGCGCGTCGGCTGACGCCGAGTCGAAGCGGCATTGCGGGCAAATGGTCCCTTTGGCGTCATCCCAAGCGGAAAAACAGACGGGGCATTTCATAGGTTTTTCTCCTCAAGATTTAGTTAAACGGATTTCAAAAGAGAAGAAGTCCCTCGCTGAAGCCATTTACGGACCTGATCCGTCAAGACGTCCAACAGAGCGCCAAGAATCACTGGGACAGAGACCATGAGTGCGAATCCGGCGCACCGCGCGAATATGCCAACGGCATCAGGCCCCTCCGGCGCGAGCTGGAAAAGGCCGCTCAGCGGCTGGGTCAGCATGATTGCCGCGCTGATTTCCGAAATGTATAAGAAAACACGGACCAAGGCCACCGATCCGGCCGGCGAGCGAAGGGTGCCCATTTCAATCGTTCCGCTGACAGCGGCCAGAATCAACAGCCCGCGGTTTTCCAGAGATCCAAGAGTGATGAGCGCAGCCGGAATCCCCGCCTTTTTTTGGAGACCGAGACAGACGAGACTGGCTGCGACCGTCGGCGCTAAGCTGCTGCACCACCACCATCGCGGCATACCAACGCTTCTTCGCATGCGCAAAACAATTGAGAAAAGAGCCGCCAACGGCAGCGCGAGAAGGGCATCCGCTGGCCTGATGAGCATCATGATTCGGCTGATCCCGCGTCGATGAGTATTTTACCGCCGGCCTTCGCCGCGTTCGTCAGCATCCCTTCACCTCCCAGAACAGCGATTGTCCCCGCGGCAACGATACTTCCTGCGACGATGGGCACCAGAGCCGGAGCAACGAGCGTGCCGGCGGCCGCCGCAACGAAAGGAAAAGCCGCCACGGCCCCATCGATCGTCGCCATTCCCAGAGCGGCTCCAAGAACATCAATTCCTCCGGACACGGCAAGTTGTTTCCCGAGCTGATCGGACCCTTGGTACTCTTGATAAATATTGGCCAGCTCAAGCCCCTCGCTGACAGCTCCGATAAGGGTGCCGCCCCAGGCTGCTATTGCGGCAGCAGCGCCGATCGTTCCCTCCAGATGAGCGGCTTTTATCGCCTCTAAGCCGGCGATCCCGGCGCCGGCCCAGTTGGCGAAAGAACCGCCCGTCCAAAAATTACTATCGATAACGTTTCCGGCAGCCTCAGATAACCCTTCCATCGAAAGCCCAAAGAGGCCGCCCAAAATCGTCGATAAACCGAGAGCGGTGGCCAGGGACGCCACCGCGGCCGCAGCAGACGCCACCGTGCCATAGCAATCGCTTAGACTTCCGCAATTATCGGCGTACAGCGCGGCGGCGGACGCCAAGAGGACAAAAAACACCGTTTGGAAACTCCAAAAAAACCTTCGGCGCGGAGTCATATCGTCTCCTGTTGTCCCAAGGTTTCTGGCACCACGATGGAAAAAATGATCAGGGCTATGAAGAGCACAGCCACCAGTGTTGAGAAACTTTCCCTTTGAATGGTCCTCCAATCTAAAACCGCGTACGAGATGCCATAGCTGACCCCTGCGCCTAAACCGATACGCATTATAAGCGGCAGCAAGGACATACTTCTGCGCCATCCCTGTAAACGGTTTCGCAGAATGCGACGGATCAGAAGAAAGAGAAACATACCCCCGCCAAAAATTCCCGCGCTCAACCCATCATTGAGCATGCCAGCCATAAAGAATGTGATCAGCGCGGTCTGGAGTGTCGCGGAGACGACCCATGGAAGCGATACATGAGGAAACTTTGGCTGTGCGTGAGGAATCGCTTCGATAACGGCTTGCCGGGTACGCACCGGAATGGTCTCGCGCAAACCCGTTTCAAGAAGCCGCTTACCGGTCGTGATGAGCACAGCCCAAGTCAGGACTTTCCATGTCGTCTTCTGAACAGTGGCAATCGCCTCTATGGGGGGAGCGCCACCTAACCAAGAGTACATCGGGCGGACCAGGATTGGATAACATTGGGTCCAGAGATAAAGCAGTCCGAGCAAAAATGCTGACTCAACGCCAATTTCGAGAAGCTGCTGATGACGCGGACTATACATGAGACGCGGAACTAGTCGCGGGCGCAGACGCTTGGCAAGGAAGGGAATGCCCACGAGCAGGATGATTAGGAGCGAGTCCGCTATCGTAAGACCGCCCGCTACGCGGAAATCTGCCCAAAGCCATGATAGGTTTCTCGTATAGGAGTAGTGTTTCACCCAATGCCCTCCGGCTATAAAATCAGCGACGATATAGCCGAGAGATGCCCACACACCCAAACCCACTCCCAAACCGCCGAAAAGATAAAGCAATCGAAATGACCAGATCGAGCAGGTATACAAACCGCAAGCGCCTTCATGATGAACGCCGAGCGCAAATCCACTTAAGATCGCTGCAACCGGAGCCCAGGCACCGACCGAACGCCAAACGGTTAGGTACATTCCATCGGAGAGAATTTCCGCTCCTGTCTTCCACCATTGCCCGACTAAAAGCGGCAGACGTCTCCACCACAGATCGATCAGCTGGTTTGTCCAGTTATTGTTCATACCACGCTTTCTCGCTGTGTCAGTTTCGCGCAGACGATGCCGAGAGCTGCGCCATAAGCGGCGTGCCCGAGTATGGAGGTCGTCAGAAGTTCATTGAGCGCCTTAAGCCCAAGCCAACCCGGATAAAGCGTGATCATGAAAAGCTCCAGCACAGCCGCCCAAAGGAGACCCGAACCAATTCCGGGGCGTTCCCAGGCGAGCGTGTACGCCATGCCAAATCCCATTCCACACCCGATATGGAAGAGCGTCCCTATGACCCACAGTGTGCGCAATCCCGCCGAAGGACCGGCCAGCAACCGGCCAAAGAGGACGAAAACATCAAACGGCCAGTTCTTGTAATGCAGACCCTTGACTAGGACATAGCGCAGACTGTCGTAGCAAGCCGTGCCTATCAATCCACCAATGAGCCCATAGATAGCTCTCCTCGAGGCGCGGCGCCGCTCCGCCGGCAAAAAACGCTTCCAGGCAATGGCCATCATTAAGCCTCCCAGGCCCAAGGCGGCGCCGAAGGAAACGCGCAGAGAGATTCCCGCCAAAAGGTAGACCACGAGTCCGATTCCACCTGCCAATGGTAGGATAACCAGAGCGGCTGTTTTGGGCAAGCGTCTCATTGGCCGTTAGCCAGATTTTGCGTCGGAGGATCTATCTTTGGTACGGTTTTCAATGTTTCGCGAATGGCCTGGCGGAGGCGGGCGGCCTGCTCTGCATCCAAGAGATAGCCCGGACGCTTGGCTCCCCACAGCCAGTAGGCAAAACGCCCATCCGGCAAGGCCTTTAAGCAAAGGTCGTAGACTCTCTGGTAGGGATCCGTTTTTCCCATTAGAAGTCTCTATCAGAACATCCGGCCGTGCGTGGCGCAGGCGCGCAGCCAAAGACAGAAGATTACAAAGCCCAAGACGACCGCGAACCAGGGTTTGAGGACGTCCAAACGCGAGACCCGCGAGTCCGGGTCGTAGGCCGAGGCTTTTTCCTTGAAGGCTTCACGCGCTTTAAGAATTTTCTGCGAATCGCGCGCGTCGGCGGATGCCGAATCGAAATGGCATTGCGGGCAAGTGGTTCCTTTGGCGTCATCCCAAGCGGAAAAACAGACGGGGCATTTCATGTGATGTCTCCTTAGGCTTTCGCGCCGCAGCTGCCGCAGAACTTCGCGCCCGCGGCTAGAGGGGCTTTGCACTGCTGGCAGACGGCCGAAACCGCGAGCGAGGCGCCGCAGGATTCGCAGAATTTGCCGCCCTGCGTTTTCACCCCGCATACCGGACAATTGATCACGTGGCTGATGCCGCGTCCGGCGTCAATGTCCTGGATCGCCCTGTCGCGCGCGAGCTTGCTGGCTTCCTTGGCGGCCGCTTGGTCGGATTCAGGGGCGCAGGCGTCGCACATCCCGTATTTTTCGTTCCAGCAATTCTCCGGACAAACCCAGTGCCCGCAGGTCGCGCACTTCTTAAAGAAAACCATGGCCTCGCTCACCGCCCGTTCGTAGGCGGCGTCGCGTTCTTTGCCCTGCAGCCCCCGGCCGACGCTGGCCGCGGTATTTCCGATCCGGCCGGCCACCGGATTGAAGATCTGGAACATATCGATCGCCGTTTTGAGAACGTTGCTTTTCGAGGCGATGTACTGGCTTTCAAACCCATCGCCGCAGCGATCGCATTTGAAGCGGAACTTAAACCCTCCGTCGTCGGAAAGGTCTTCCACATTGTTCACGAATTTAGTGAGTGCCATATCTTATCCTCCTCGTACTGAATTTTAACGGATCTTCTTTAGATGGTCGTATTCTTGCCGCGTCGTGGGAGCCCCGGGTTGATCTAGACGAATAATCAAGTAGTCGTCGGATCGGCGCGGCAACTCGATAAGTCCTTCGCGTTCAAAATGGCCGAGCAGTTTCTGCACATCGGGATCTCCAAGACTTCTTTTATTCGCCTCTAACGTTCGCTGAAAATCAGCCGCCTTCCATTTACGAATACCATCATCCATGGATCGAACAAACAGCAGTCGTAAATGCTTTTCGAATTCACTGAGATTCATAAATCCCTCATTGACTTTCTCATGACCGAGGAGGCAAATCAAGCGACATTCCCGCTTTTATATCGCTCGAGTTCGTCAACAGGCATAATCGCGCTCTAGATTAGGCCATACAGCATTGCACTGATGGACACAAAAAGAACAATCAATGCCCACACTATCCCAGCGCGCTTCATGCGAAAAAGTATTTCGAACGGGCATTTGTTTTCCTCCTTACGCGTCGTCCCCGGTTTCAAGATCAGTCCCATCGTTATTCAGCGCGAACGGCGGGATTCGAATTCCATCTCCGATAAGACGGCTGTCTGCCGGGTTTCTCGCTACTCGGGTAATCCACTGATAGCCCAGATCCATGGTGCGCCCCGTAAACCATTTCTGCGGGAGCACCTTCAAGTCACCGGTTGCAGGTTGCCAACTATAAATGGACATCGCTGGAACAGAATCGGATTGTCGTGAATCTGTGGAGTTCGATACCAACATAAGCAATTCAGGCAATTCGCTTGCGCATTTTGATGAGGATATTTTGTGATCTCCAGCAGGAAGCCCTTCGGGTATTTTGATCTTTTCAGCTACAGGCGAACTGTAGAGCAAAAGCGTACGGCTATTCCTAAAGTTCATCGCCGTTTCCTCAAACCGATCGATCGGCCTAAGATGAGCCAGATCCAGGAATGTGATATGCAATTCTTTTTGGTCATGAACCGGGTACCATAAACCAAGGAATCCGCCATTGGCGTGAAAAGGTCTGACGTATGTGTTCAGGATCAGCAAAGGCTCCTGTTTTTCCTTTTCATGCAGAGTGACGAGATCGGCCAAAGGCCCTTTCTGCCCAAGAAAATTCCATAGAAACGTTTTTCCGCCCGTCTCCAATACAGGGAACGTTTTCCAATACCATGGAGCTGGCCCAACCACGGATTCCAGCACTCGTTCAAATTCATTGTGAACCATCAAATTTTTATACCGTCGAATTTTCATAACAGAATCGGTTCATGACGTTTTTTTCTTGTCCGTCTGAATCCGGTCGATGTCAAAGACTTCTAAGTAACGCTGATCGTCGTAGAGGAGCTTGATGTATCCACGGGACTCCAACTCTTTAATGATCGACTGGACAAAAGGAGAGTCCAAGGGCTCCGTCACATCGGTCGACTTAAAGATCCCTTCCAGCTGTTCTCGGCTCCAGAATCGCCCGCCACCATCGACATAGAACCGGCTAAAACCGTTCATCAGCATTATTTTCAGCTTTTCACGATCCATCGAATACCACTTCTCCCGACTAGCGCGGGGTTAATATACGACGATAGTTTTGACCTTGGTCGAATCGGGGACGGCCGTCAGATCCTTTGCCGGCGGAAATCCATCGACATCCGGCACGGGTTCGTGAACATCCAGGCGAATGACCACATTGGAGTCTTTTAACGCGACGCCATAAGTACTTTCGTCAGACCACACAACCACAGCCATCGGGTAAACCCTTTTCACCATGCCGAGCGACGCGCCAGGACCTATCCCTTGATCCGTCGCGTAGCGCCTGTCGTATACTTCCACCGTATGCACCCGCCAATTGGGTTTCCCTTTCATTTGAATAACCAGCAGCGGCTGTCCGTTCTTGGCTGACGTTGGATAGAGAGTCCATTCGAGAAAGAGAATATTTTCCGAGACAAATTCCCTGCTTCTAATTCTCCCGGGCGGAACAACGCGGCGCATTTCCTTAAGAGATGCGCCTATTTCAATTTTCCCCGCCCGGCCCGCCGTGATCAAAAACGCGGGTCGTACAACCTCGGAGAAGACGGCCTGAGCCGATATCGGCATCAGAACCATGGCGCAGACAGGCAGCCTATCCCAACGGATAAGCCTTCTTGCGCGTTCGATCCGGCAAGCGATGGGCATCATTTTATTGTGGCCTTCCCCCACCCAGGAGAGGTAATTTACATAACAGAAGCGGTTCATAGCGTTTTCTTCTCGCGTATCTGGATCTGGTCGATGTCAAAGACTTCTAAGTAGCGCTGATCGTCGTAGAGCAGCTTGATGTATCCGGAAGATTCGAGTTCTTCTAAAATAGATTCCATTTCGGGTGATTCCAACGCTTCAGAAATGCCTTTAGATCGCAAGATGCTTTCTAAATTTTTCCGGCTCCAAAACCGCGTGCCGCTATCGACATAGAATCGACTAAACCCATTGATCAGCATTCCCCTAAGATACTCACGATCCATCATAAATAACCTCTCTCGTTTGCAAGTTCGTAACGGTAGAAGTCTCAATTCATTCACTCTCGCTTATTCAATTCTATTGCGACTGCTGCGCTTCTTTGGCCGCGGCTTGCTCCGCGCGCAGGGCCGGTATCATGTCCGCTCTGGCTTTTGCCGCCTGGTCCGGCGTCACCTGGCCGGCCTCGATCATTTGCTTGAGCGTGTAAAAGGAATCAAGCCCATAACGACGGCATAGGGAACGAAGGCTTCTTTCACTCCGCCGGGCTCCGTCGCGATAGCGGACCAACTGTCTTGGGGATGCAGCAGAATGTCGCAACAGCGAACAGCCGTTCGAACCGTCAAAGATCTTATGTCTCGATTCATAAAATGCCTCCTTGCTTCGTATTCTTCGCGGAGAATCGGACTGCCTATCTCCTATCCCGGTACAATGCTTAGATGAAAATCGTCCAAAAATATTCATCCGCCGTCGCGAAAGCTATGGCGGATGAACCCAGCGTAGCCTGGCGAAGGCGGGTTCATCCATCGTCGCAGCCCGCCTTGTGCGCCG
>Ga0206840_1068_pt1 | contig 18897 bp, 22 predicted proteins | sample Alteio_BWOrgCont_24_FD_152633 | JGI IMG/M metagenome (GOLD analysis project Ga0206840, IMG submission 152633) | Enriched cells from forest soil in Barre Woods Harvard Forest LTER site, Petersham, Massachusetts, United States -... | ecosystem: Environmental > Terrestrial > Soil > Temperate forest >... | reverse complement strand
GAAGAATAAGCAACACCGTGGACGTTGCGAGACAATCTTGTGGCCTGAATCCTTACGTCCTTTCATATGCGGCGAAAGTGCATTATATCATACGGCAAATTGGGAAGCCAATCGACGAGCAACGGGCAGTCATCGAGGGTAAGAACCTCAAATGGGAGATAACAGAAAAAGACGCTAAAGCCGGAATCAAACTTCTCTTAGCCCTCGACTTGGTAGAAGAGGTTGCCGCGTAAGCCAGGCTCTTTTTGGCAGCAGAAATCCATTAGGGACCCGCTATACGGTTTCATCGGACTGACTAGCCGCGAAGTCAGGCTACTGAGCTCTCCATCTCTCCTTCGGCTGCAAAGAATCAAACAACTCTCCCACTCATATCTGGTGTATCCGAGCGCCGTGCACTCGCGCTTTGAGCACTCGCTTGGTGCCCTACATGTCTCAGACCGAATTTCATCACAGTTGGAGTTCAGTGATGAGCGTCGAGAACTCGTGAGGAGCGCAGCACTGCTTCATGATATAGGTCATGGACCATACTCACACTTGTTCGAAGACGTTCTCAAGAAGATAAACGGCCCAACCTTCTCGCATGAAATGATTTCTAGATGGATAATCAACGATGACAACGACATCTCAACAGTCTTAGGCCAAAGGAAAGACGGCGTTCTTTCTATTCTCAGCGAAAGGAAGGAAATCAGGTCAGACGAGAGATGCGATTCTCTAGGGGCAGACATCATTTCCAGTGGGATAGATGCAGACAAACTTGACTACTTGCGTCGAGACTCTTACCACGTTGGAGTTGCCTATGGAAGCTTCGACTTGCAGCGCATCCTGCACACGATAACCAAAACTCCGAACGGCTTGAGCCTTTGCATTGGCGAAAAGGGAAAGGACGCGGTGGAGAACTATCGCCTGGGGCGTTATCTTATGCATGCTCAGGTGTATGAACACCACACTCGAATTGTGGCTGACCAAATGTTTCTCCGTGCTTTGGACCTTGCAATCAACGATGAACAAATCCTTCCTAAAGCTGATTATCGAGTCGGGAGCAGAACAGATTCGCTAGAATCTGCTAGACACGGACGATTCCTCAGGAACTACCTGACTCTGGATGATGACGCAATCTACTCTCGTATTCTCAATGCAAGGAGGAAATCGGCCAAGATACTTTCAGCCATTCGAAATAGGCAACTGCTGAAACGTGCTTGCGAGTTCGAACCACGATTCGACATTGACGACGCAGAGACTCGACACGACATTATGAGAATGGATGAAAGGAGACGTGAGGAATTTCGCCAAGACCTCGCAAGGCGAAGTCGCGTCGACCCTGACCTACTCATTCCCCATATCCTGACCATCTCAATCAAGTTGTATGGGGATGAGATTCTGGTGATGAGAAGAGGAATCCCAGCTGAACTGAGCGCTGCCTCCCCAATCTCAGCTGACCCGGGTGGAATAACAAGATTCTTCATCTTCTGTCCGAAGGGCAAAGAGGAAGCTGTCGCGAGAGCCGCTGCAAGCTACTGGGGTGTTCGATATAGTAGAATCTGCCATGGCGACTAATCAGAACTAATGCAAACTTTCGAGCTTGCATGTTGTTTTCGTGAAAGATTTCCTTCACTCTTGCGAATCCATAATTACCAGCGACCGCCACACTCCAAGCATGGGAAAACAAACGAAGGTTCCCATGACATCTGAAAGGGGAAGCGCAATCCAAAGTGCAGCGGACAAAGCTGCAGCGCAAGGCAAGGATGCATCAGGCAAACTAGAAGGATTCAAGGAAAGAGCGCAAAGCTCAGCGGCAAGGAACTCAGAAAGTGATTGAGATGGGCCACAAAGACGATGACCCAGATAAGACAAAGGAAGAATACGATGCGGACAACCGCGCAGACCAGCTTAATTCAAACAACGATGAATATGCAGGAGACGACTGAGCTTAGGGCTGCCCTTTGCCCTAAGCTTTCCCCTTCTTTTCAGAACTTACCTGATACATCTCCGACATCCGCGGAATGGACCCAGAACGTCCAAGCCAAGACCGCTCTGAGTTCCTATCTGATTGGATTTGCCTGGAAATAGGTTATCAAAGCGTAGATTGTCTTGCAGTATGGGGTGAAGAGCGTAAGATTGGCATAGGCGCGTCTCCTGTCCATTATTACGCCAGTCGGGTGCCCTGCGTCATTGCGTGTATTTCTGATAAGGTTGAACACACCGTCGAGCTGAATGTCCAGGTCGTCCGCCACTTGAGACCTGAGCACGCTCGTCATTCTGTCAAACTCGCTCCGCAGGAACTGAAACTTCTTGGTTATTGTGAATCTCGTGTCGAAACTCGACTGGGTCGCGGACTTTCGAATCACGTCTTGGATTGCACTCACATATGCGTCGATTAAGAGTAGAATTCCCTTCTCTGAGGCGACACCAAGCATGACAGTGGACGCCAGAAGGTTTCCCTTCAAAAAGGTCTGAACGGCCTCTGTCGCGTAGACCAGTATGATGGGGTCGAGACCCGGGATTTCAGTTCTCAGGGCTCCTAGATAGCCTTCAGGGTCATACGGCGTTGGCGAGGTCTGAGGTAGTGCCTCTTTCCCATACACAGTTCTCTTCACAAAGTGCAGGTCAGTTTGGTATGCGCTCGCACCTGGGAATAACAGCCCCTCAAGTGTTAGGTCCCACAAGACTTGCCTCACCTTTTCGCGCTCTTCTTCTGGTAATCTGATGGTCTCGGTCACACCAGGGCTTACAGACCTAGTCGACTGAAACAGACCCCTTGACACCGCTAGGCTTTCAACACGTTCGATTACGACAACGATATTGAGCGCCTCCTCTCTCTGGAACTTCTCTCGAAGTGCTTCGAGAGTCAATGCTCTAACTACCTCGTAGTCCAAAACAGGCTGCCGCTGCTAGCGGTTCGTATGTGGGCTTAAAGTGTGTATGGCCGGTCTTGATGTCATGGTATCATGCTCAATGCTAGATTTTACCTCTTACCATGAAATCCATCAAATCGAGTAAAGCCAAGGCCGAACTTTTACGCGTCTACCTTTCATGAAGTCATTAGCCCCATGTTCTTGATAGAGGTAAAAAGGCAGAATCGGGTCTCTTTACCTCTGGTCATTATGGTTGGACTTTTCCACCACTAAGAAGGTCGCGAGACCGTCAAGCAGCCTAGCCACGTATTCTGGCGAGCCCAGCCTTAAAGTCGTGAAGCAACCATTCGATAACTTCGTAGCTGTCTTCGAGGCATGAAAGCGCCAGACCTTCGTCAAGGTCGGCCACTTTGCGAATTGTCCAGCTAAGTTGCACCATTCTGTCCGCAAGGGGCCTAATGTCGTCCGTCACATCCTTGGCATCTGTGAAGGCTACAATGCGTCGGTCTAGGTATTTCCTCAGTGTTCCTACCTGACCTTTTGCGAGAGCTTCTCGTATCAAACTGAATTCTTCCAGTGGCATCTCATCGCGCAAGGCATAGGCGCTTTTATGCACCTTAACGTGTTGTCGCCTGGAATCAGAAGAGACCGAGCATCCTGACGGACAAAAGGTAATCGTTGATGGACTAGGAATAAGTCACTTCATCATGCCTCCGAAATGCAAGGGCTGCGATGACTAGCCGCTACACTAGCCTCTTCTTTTCTTCTCGAATCGTTCTGGAGCGGTGCTCCTTCATATTCGCCACGAGATTCTCCCACAGTTCTTTGTTGTCTAGGTATTGACCAGATAATACAATCAGCTCTTCAATGACGCTGTTTGGCGTAACGAAGGATGCAACATCGGCAAGGCCCTCCTTCTTCAGCCGAAGCTGAATCTCCTTTGTGTAGTCTTGAATCATTGAGGCGGTTTTTTCCGAGAGGTCTAGCGGCATGGCGCACCTATAATCCATAGGTAATCCATTCTGCTCTTAAGCCTTTCATGGATTATCCATGAGCCAAGAACCTTGTCCAGCCCAAAGCGTTATGTGAACATCAAGGTTCCCGAAGAGCTTGCTGACGAGATAGACAAGATACTGAAAGAGAGAAAACTTGGCTACCGCAGCAGGGCCGAGTTCATAGCCGAAGCGACAAGGCAAAGGTTGATGGAAATCCGAAAGGATTCCGACCGGCGCTAACTGCCTCGGATAGCCTTAACACGTCTGCAAACTAGTGCGTAAGACGGTGCTGGATTGGGCAGCAGAGACGAAGAAAGGGCCAAGTGGAGGAAAGCTCAGCTCAAGGCTCACAAGACCGACAAGAATGCGATGACATTCACTAAGGTTCGCTTGAACAAACTCGGATGGAAATACGTCGAGTTCAAGTCGAAGAAAGGGTTTCCAAGAGATGGAATTGTTGATTTGGTCGCTTTCAAGATTGACAAGAAAGACCATGATAAGCTAAGAATGATACTTTTCCAGATAAAGGGAGGCGCTGGCAAGGTCAAGGAAGAAGAGAAGAAGAGATTAGAGGAGGCTGTGAAGAAAGTCGATGTTAGTTTCGATTGGGCCGAAAAACCCCAAAGCAAAGTCATCTTTGGCTGGGAGCCTACTGACGGTTCGCACTAAAGGGCTAGCACGGAGAACCTCGAAGTTGAGAAAGCAAACATTTAAAACATGCTTGGCATCCATGCTTGGTAGCGTGATAGGTTGGTGCAACACGCGATGAGCGCGGATGAAATCTTAGTCAACGGTCAAACTCCTCGCGACTTCGCGATGACGATGCGAGGCAAAGACAGGATGAAGTTTGCCCGCAAGATTATCCTCGATGTGCTGGACAAACACAAGGCCGATGGCATGAGCATCTCAGAGGTGGCAGATGCCACCGGATTCACGAGAGACACGGTCGCAAAGCACTTGGAGGTTCTGGTAGCTTCGCGGGAAGCATACAAAGCTGGCGAGGTCGGGGCACGCTACCACAAGAACGGCAGAGTGCTTCACTACCACCACATGGGCAACAAGACATTTGGCAAGAGACTATACAGCTTCTACTACCTGAATAACCCCGACGGAGACTTCGTTCACATTCAGGAGAAGGAAACCGGACGCTATAGGACGGTGGAGGACAAAGGCGGCATCATGATTAGCGTGAACGAGCTTCCGCAATTCATGAAGGAACTGGAAGGATTCGCACGTGACGTTGCAAAGGAGGAGGCGAAGAAATGACCAACTTTTCCCAAATGCGGATAGAGGACATTCAGGACGGAAGGGACGGATGGGCCAGAACCATCAAACTGACCGTTGATGACAAGGTCATCAAGACGCCTTCGTGCTGTCCGCCTCTGAGCAGGACGCAGAACTTCGACGACTTGGCCCTAAGGCTTAGACTTGAAGGCCAAACAACGGGCCAGACAGGGTGCTACATAATCAGGGGCTTTGACTATGAACGCGTCCTTCGCGAACCGATGAGCGTTCTGGGTCAAGAAACCCTTGTGGGTGGATACCAGAATCCTGTTCTTCGGCAGTTCTTACTGAGCAACGTCTTCATTTTCGACCCGAGCGCCGAATCTATGGAATACTACTGGCATCTCCTCAAACTTAGCAGTTCAAGATGGACACCTCCCGAAGCTCAGCGTCTCCTTAGGGAGCTGGCTAAGCTTGATAGCGGAGCATCCGCAATCCGAAAAGCGGCGGTCTGGAAGTTCTGGTGCGACCTGAACGCTGACAAGGAAGACAGAAGGCTCGCCGACCTCCTCGGCTACACCTTCGAGCGTGGGACTTCGACAGGCGCCAACATAGTTCTCCCGTTCACGATAGTGGTAAGAAACAAGGGTTCGTTCATCATCTCCAAGGTGATTAACGAATACTGGAAACAACAGTGTGGGGTCAATGGCAGTCCGACAGTCGCCTACCTCCTCCTCAGTCGAGAAGCATTCAGGAACCATGACCTGATTACCGAAATCTGCAAGTGGGTGGAAAAGTGCGACGCTAACTATGTCGTGCTGAAGGTCAAGAACGCTGACTTTTCAATTCCACAAGCGTTAGAGGCCCGCGAAGAATACGGCAGGCTTCTGCTCGCATTTGCGAGGCTCAGAAGCAGACGCTATCACGAGGTGACCACGATTGCTCTAGACTGCGGCCCCCAAGTCTTCGTTAACGCAATCAAGTCCTTCGACATCGTCGCTACTTCAATGACCGCGTTCGACACAGAGAGACCCGCGACCGGAGGGGCTGACCCAATCCCATTGGGGAGCGCGTTGGAATTGGACGAGATGGTTCCTTTGTCAGGCACTTACTGGAAGACCGGCTTCCAGCAACTGGGAGAGATGCCCTGCAACCACAATTACTGCCACGTCAACATAACGACCTTCGACGAGAAGCTCTACCCACCAATGCGTTGGAACGGAGACAGATGCGTCCATAACATGTTGATTGTGGACGAATGGATGCGTCAGATTGCCGATGGAATAATCGAGGGCAATGCGAGGCTGATTCCTCAGAAGCTGTTCAACTCTCAGTTGAGGGTTCTCGGCTCGATAGTTCCTTCAGAGAGCAAATCGACTGACGACTTTTAGCAGGACATCAGCCAGAAACACGCTAGAAAAGCAGAAGGAACACGCTCGCAGGAATCAAGACGGCGTTCTCCCGCCGTTCGAATTTGTCTTTGGTAATGACAATCTTTCCTGCCTCAGGGATGCGATTGAAATGAGCAGGATTCGAACTGAATTTCGATTCGAGCACGAATCGGCGTCTCGTGTTGTTCTTCGACAGGCACAACGCGAAATCGTTTTCACCCGCCGATGTCCTTTGGAACATCAAGACGCGCTCGTAATCCACCGATGGGATGTGCTCGAACAGAAACTGGGAAAGCAAAAGATGGGAAGCGATGACACTCTCCACAATCCTCCCCTTAAACGCCGGGTCAGCAATCATCCGAGTTGCGTTGCGGAAGGGGTCGGCAATATTATTCACTCTGCAGTAGAGAGCGTGATAGAGAAATGGGTCGAGGACATAGTCCTTCTGCAACTCCTGATAGTTAGGAACGCATGGTCGCTCTTCTGGATAGGCAAAGAAGAAGCTCCAGGTCGTTCTGAGATAGTCCAAATAGCGCCTCTTTTCAAATCTCCCGCTCGGCAAGCCTTCCTCGCCGCGCACGATAACCTGTTCGCTAGCGCGTAGGCTGAACTCGTTCGAGATTCTCATTGGCTCGATGAGAAACTGAACTAGCCTCGAAAGATTCTCAGGCTCTAGTCCCACCGTCCGACAGTCTGAGATTAGAAGCTCGGCCACGGTTGAGTAAAAGTTAGCAGAAACCTGGCGTGGTGACTTCTTGTTGAACTCATCTATTGCATGCGGGTATCCACCATGAACAAGATAGTCGTCGAGGGTTCCGTTCAGAAGCTGGAAATAGTTGTCGTAGATATATTCGAGGCTAGGGGGAATCTCTCCTGATTTCAGTTGAAGTAGGCAAGCAAACCGCGTCTTCGGCTTTCTGAACCAGGTTCTTGTAAGATGCTCTTGAATCTCCGGTTGGAGGCTGTCCACCACTTCGGGGAATCTGAGAGGAGCCTGCAGGAGATTCCCGCCGAGGTTAAGCGACTCCGAAATCGGACCCTGTCTCCCTCGTAGCTTGCTGACCGCCTCCGACAGGTCCATCGAATGGCTGCCTGTCGCAACTACCTTTAGCCTCCGGTTGTCAATGAGACCGGCATCAAACGCGTTCTTCAGCTCTGTCGCCCAACCATCATAAAACGACACTTCATCAAGGAAGAGAAAGTTGTCACCATCTGTGTCAGCCGGCGTTCCTTCGATGAGCCTCAGAGGAGAGAGCGGGTGTCCCCCCGTGTCATTTCGGTCTAAGCTATAGTATCGTATGGAATTTCTGCCGACGCCATTTTCCAAAAGCTCTCGAATCAGAAGCTTCACGAGCGTAGTCTTGCCAATTCTCCTCGGTCCTCTCAGGGTTACAATCCCATACAGCCCCCGGCTCATCAGAGGTTCTCCGAGGTGGAAGAAAAGCCTCGGCTTGTATCCGAGAGCTGATTTATCGAATTCCTTCAGCGATGGGTCGCTTTCGCCCCAATCCGGGTCTGTCCTCCAGGGGTTGTCCTGGTCACTTTGGTTTGGCAATCTTCGGTCTCGCCAAACCATTCCTGAGGAACTTGACCTCTCGCATTACTGACGCGACATCCCTCTCCAGCCTTGCCAACTCGGTCGAAAGCTGTTCGTTTTTGTCCTGCAGGTCTTTCAGAATGCTGGCTGCCGGTGATGATTCAGCGACGGGTTGTTGTGATATGGAAGACTGCTTCTCGTCAGAGGTCAGTCTTTCGTTCTCCAACGTGTTGAAGATGAGCTTCTTTGCCATTAGCGGCATGCTCATCCCGTTCCTTTGTGCAGCCTCCTTGAGAGTCTGCCACTCTTCTTCCTTGAGATAGAAAGTCACTGGCCGACCGGTTGTTGCTGGCATCGCGGACAGCATGGTATTGTTGTCACCATGATTTATGAATATTTTACCGCCATGGTCGGGCGAGTGCTGCTGTTGGAATATGTCGAATGAGCCGTTATGGTGATGTAATCTGCGTCACGCAAGGAGGGACACCCAAAGGTGTCTGTGGACACTCGACAAGGCAAGATTGCAGCTTTAAGAAAGAACTAGAGTGCGTGGCCGCATTTCGGGCAGTAGTTCAAGTCTGGCAACGGGGAAAGTTTCTTTCCGCACTCAGGACATGTTATCTTCCCCTTCCCGTCAGTCACTAGGACAAAGATTACCACACTCAAGGCAGGGACGGTCACGAGGGTAGCTTGCGGCCCTAAGGTTGTCGCAATTATGCTCACGAACAAAGTCCCGGCCAACCCAGGGGTTTTCAGCACATCCCGAAGGTCTCCCTTAACTCGTCGTATCCAACGGAGCTTTTCTTCTACCTTCGTCCAGACAACCTGATGAAGGTAGTAGCTGAGATTGACACCGATATATTTCGTGAATGAAACAATCCGGCATTTCAGCCCCACAGCAGCAAGAATGATGTCCTTTGCAATCTTAGCGACGGAAGGGGAATGAATCTCCAGAATCTCTCCTACTATCTGAACTCTGATTCTATCGTCTGGCGGTAGCTCTTGGATGACCGTCTCCGAAGAGCTAGTCCCTTCTAGAATCTTGGAAGCGAGAGAGACAAATTCTTTTGAACCTATCCAATCACCCAACGAGCGTTTGGTCAAGTCTTCCCAGTCGTAGAGAATTTGGATAAGCTCCTCCGCATCCTCCTTTTCGAGGATTCGACGAAGTTCTGCCGGCACGACAACGGTGAATTTCCCGAGAAACTCCTTCGAGGCCACTGCCCTCATTCTATGCTTGTTCGAGAGAAAGCTCGGGTCTAGGACTATTGGAGCCGTCTGGAAAAGACTCGAGGAATCAATCAATTGGCCGATAGTCATCTGAAGGTGAATATATAGGAATCTTGCGCCATCAACCTTGCGTGGAAGGAATTGGGTTTCGCTGAAACGAAAGACCATATTCGGTCAACAATCTCTCTAGCGATGGCAATCCAACAAGGAAGTCTGATTGATTTCGAGACTACGGGACGGCCACGAATAGACCGAAAGCACGAAGTCGTGACCTTAGGATACATGGAAGGGAACAAGGTAATCATAACGCAAAGGAAGTCCGAGGAGAAGGCCCAGTTCTACAAAGAGCTGAAGGAAATACTCGAAGGTATGTCAAGACCCTTCTTCTCATACAATGCCGGTTTCGAGAGGAGCATCTTCGAGATGGAGCTAGGGATGTCCGTGAAGAAAGAAGACTTCGTTGACATTATGGAGCCTTGGAAAGCGAAGGCCGACGACCACGACCTCAAGTGGCCAAAGCTCGACGAGCTAATGAGCGAACCGGAAGACTACTTCAAGGAACACAAGATTAGTGGGAAAGATGTTCCAGAGATTTGGAAGAAATACCTGAGCAATCCTGATGACAAGCTTCTCAGGCTCATCATGGAGCATTGCCTCAGCGACATCCTGCGTGAAGCGATTCTGCTGATTAGATACCAGAACTAAGACTTACCGGCTCGCGGCTTTTACTTGGTATGCTTGAGAAAGGACTGCCTAATCAATGACACAACGTATTCGATGTTGTCGTTAGGTGCCACGTCAACCTCGTAGTTGCCGGTTCCCCAGTGCCCCTTGTTTGAGACATCCCTCGCCAATTTTAGGGGGTCGTCCAATTCTCCAAGTCTGGCGTCTACGTAGAGCCTAATCCTCGACTGCTGTATTACAAATTCCGTGAAGTTCGCCCGTGCTACAAATGCGATATACAACTTCTTGGGTCGCAACTCGATGCCCGCTCCGAGACTCAAGACCTGTTGTTTCAGGTCTTCGTATAGCATCCTGATTTCCTCCGGTTTGCCAGCTAGGTGGTCTTCCTCCGAATAGACCTTTATCTCCCTGCTGACCTTCTGAACTACTTCGCTCTTTCCAGACACCTTGGTTATCGACTCGCTGGTCTCGGGAGATTCTAATTTGTCGAAGGCGAATAGACCGTTCTCGAATTGCTTTACTTCCCAAAGCTCTATTGGCAAATCTCGGAAATTAATCGCCTGCCTCTGGTATTTGGTGAACTCGGGAGACAGAAAAATCACCTTTGACTGTGACCAGTCAACACTGTCCCGCTTGAGAGGCGGATTCTTGTTCTCGTTGTATTCGAGTAGGAAGTCTGCCTTGTTGTTCAACAAAAGGGAAAGGTATGCGTAGCCTTGGTCAACCACACTTGAGTTCTTATCCCTCTTGTATTCGATTATGACAAACGACCTCGCCTCAGGGTCAAACGCAAGGGTATCAATCCGCATGCTCCCAATCGGAAATTCGGATTTCACAAGCTCCAGCCCGAAGACTTCTCCCAGATTCGCCTCCGTGACCTTTTGAATTGGCTTCTCAGTGGAACGAATTTCTTTCACTCGGTCGAGCTTCCCGTTCCTGTTTGAGAAAAGGCGCACCTGCTCTGAGTCGAGTCGTTACTACATATCTCTTGCACTCCTGGGCTCCGCTGCCACCAAAGAGATGCAAGAACTGCGACGATTAGGCGACCGAACCGCGCCCTCCTGCGCGGGACTTCCTTAGTAGCCTTGGAAGAAATCTCAACCTTATAATCTCAACGTATTAGATTTGGAGATGTGGGGGGCCAAAGCCGGCCAGCGGCAAACAACAAGGTGACTAGGGATGACCTGAACGCCCTGGTCGACAGAGCAGCAGACCTGATTCGAACAGCGGTTGATTACAAGTTTATCCTGACTCTTCTCTTCATGAAGAGGCTAAACGACCAGTGGAAGGTCGAGAAGGAACAATACAAGCAGAGGCTCATCAAGGAGGCCAAATTAACAGAGAAAGAAGCCGAAGCGGAGGCTGAGAAGACCGATGTGTATCACTCTTTCAAGATTCCTAGGGACTTTCTCTGGGACGAAGCGACAAAAGACGTCGCCGATTTGCCTCAAAGGCTCGCTACAGCAATCGGCGAGACTGCCAAGCTGAACAAGGAGCTTCAAGGGGTCATCAATAGGATTGACTTTCTGGAATTCGCTAGAAACCAAGAGAACAGGGAACTTCTCAGACAGCTCGTTGAGCTGTTCAATAAGTATGACTTGGCCGGAGAGGGAGTCTCGCCGGACATCCTTGGAGACGCCTACGAGCACATAATAATGAAGTTCGCTCCCTTGAAAGCAAAAGAGGGCGAAATCTACACCCCACGAGAAGTCATCAAGCTCCTGGTTGAAATTCTAGACCCGCAGCCAACTCAGAGCGTCTACGACCCATGCTGCGGCTCTGGCGGCATGCTCATTGGTTCCCACACCCACGTAGAGAAGAAATTCGGGATAGCTCAGACAAGGAAGCTCTTTCTCTTCGGTCAGGAGAGGAACCCGGAGATTTATGCCGTCTGCCAGATGAACCTGATTCTTCACGACATCAAGAGTGCCGAGATTGCAAACGCAGATTCTCTAGATTACCCAAAGTTCAGAGATGGAGATTCTCTCAGAAAGTTTGACATCGTAATCGGAAACCCACCTTGGAACCAGGATGGCTATGGAGAAGAAAGGCTGAAGAAGGCTGATTTCAGAGAGAGGTTCTCGTTAGGTTATCCCAAGCGGAGCAATGCAGATTGGGCATGGATTCAGCATATGCTTGCTTCCGGTGGCGACAAGGGCAGGGTGGGCATAGTCATCGACACGGGCGCCTTGTTTCGAGGCGGCGTTGAGAAGATAATCCGAGGCAAGATTATCGAAAAGGATTGGGTAGAATGTGTTCTACTCACTCCAGAGAAGCTGTTCTACAACACTATTGCATCTGGGGCGATAATTGTGTTCAACAAAGAAAAACCGACAAGCAGAAAGGACAAGATTGTCTTCATAAACGCAACAAACGAATATGTCCGGCATCCTTCAGTTAAGAGGCTCAATTCGCTATCGACGGACAACATTTCTAAGGTGGCTCAAGCATGTAAGAATTTTTCTGAACTCAAAGGTTTCTCAACAATAGCAAAGCTAACGGAGGTCAAAGCGAACGACTACAATCTCAGCATCTCCCTCTACGTAATGCCCAACGAAAAGCAAGAATTCATTGACATTGGCAAGGAATTCAAGGAATTGAAAAATCTTGAGAGCCAGAAAAAAGCAATCACCGAGAGGCTTGACACTTACATCTCAGAGATAACCAAAGTGCTGGACTAATGTTCTACAAGGAAACAGATAACGATGGTCTGGGAAAAAAACTCCCGAGTGGATGGAAAGATGCAAAGCTCGGAAAGCTCGTAGAAGACATGTTCTACGGAATTACTGCCAAGGCAGTCCCGAAAGAAACCGGTCTTAGGATGTTGCGAACCACCGACATAACTAATTACGAAATCAATTGGAAGACGTTGCCCTTCTGTGAAATAACTGACAGTAGAAATGATGTCAAGAGATATTTGCTGAGGAAGAATGATTTGATAGTCGCGAGGGCAGGCACAACTGGAGTTTCGGTTCTAGTTGATAGAGACAGCAGTGATACTATTTTTGGCTCGTATCTCATAAAGTTGGCTCTCAAGCCTGAGCTGAATCCGAAATTCGCTCATTACTTTTTTCAATCTAACCTCTACTGGGAGCACATAGAACGGAATAAGGCAGGTAGCACATTAAAGAACATCAAGCTTCCGATTTTGAACTCTCTTCCGATGGCGCTGCCTTCTATGAAAGAGCAGCTAGAAATAGCGAAAGTCCTTTCAACTGTTGACGATGCAATCCAGAAGTCCAACGAAATCGTTGCTAAGAGTGAACGTCTAAGGAAGGGCCTGATGCAAGACCTTCTGGCGAAGGGCATTGGGCATAGAAAGTTCAAGCGATGTGAGCTAGGCCAAATTCCTGAAGAGTGGAGCACAGTAGAGCTGGATAAAGTAGTTCATTTCCAGAATGGGCGATTCTTTCCGAGCGAAGATTACTCTGCAGATGGAATCAAGTTACTCAGGCCTGGTAATTTGCATCCTGACGGCTTCCTAAGTTGGAATGCTCAAAACACGCAATATCTTCCTTTGGAATATGCCTCAAAGGCAAGCGAATGGATTGTAAGAGGTCGCGAAATAGTAATGAACCTGACCGCTCAATCACTAGAGGACGAGTTCTTAGGAAGGGTGTGTTTAACTGAAGACGACGAATACTGTCTGCTCAACCAAAGACTCGCAAGAATCACCTCGCACAACATTGACGTCGCATTTCTCTTTTTGATTTTGAGGTCGCAACTATTTCGAAAATACGTTGATAGATTACCAGGCGGAACCAAAATCAAGCACATTTACACGCGTGACCTTGGTCGTTTCGTGTTGCCGCTACCCTCACTAGATGAACAGAAACGTATCGATGCAATCATATTTGACATCGCTAAAGCGAAATCTGAGGAAGAACAAACATTAGCAGTGCTAGCAACCGTCAAGAGTGGTCTTATGCAACTGTTGCTTACCGGAAAGGTTAGAGTCAAAGTGAATTGAAATGACCTTCACCGAGAAGGGCACCGTTGAAGATTACATAATCGAAGAGCTACGGGAACTCCGGTGGACTTACGTTGAACAGAAAGATGTAGAATCAAGACGAAGACAAGACTACGATGAACCTCTTGTAACTGACGACCTCAGAGAATCGCTTCGGAAGGTGAACTCGGGTATCGAGCTAAGCGATTCTGATTTGGACTTCGTTCTCGTTTCCCTCAGAACAATACCGGCCACTCTAGAAGGAACACGGAGGTTTCTTGACATCTTCAGGAACGGAGTCGTTGTGCCTCTCCAGAAAGAGGGAAAGGAGCACGTCGTAAGGCTCCTAGATGGCGTGAATCTCGAAGAGAATACTTTCGTTGTAACCAGGCAGTTCAAGGTAGAAGGCACTCAAGGGGGAATCAGGGCAGACGTTGTGCTGCTAGTCAATGGCATCCCATTGGTCTTGATTGAGTGCAAGAATCCTACAACTGAAAGTGCTGACTGGTTGAGCGCCTACCATGACATCAAGACATACGAACAAAAGGCCCCGGAGCTTTTCAAATATGTCCAGTTCTCAATCGCAACGGACGGTGAGAAGAATCGTTACTTTCCCAATTCGTTCGCTGAGGAAGGCAAAGACCTCACAAGCGAGTGGAGAGACTTCTATCCCTTCAGTCCCAAGGAGTTTGAGACTGGAAACGGGTTGAAGAAGACCATCTACGGGCTCCTTTCCAAACAAAATCTCCTGGAGCTGATATCCAATTTCATCTTTGCTAAGAAGGAGACCACCAAAGCGACCAAAGTGATGGCGAGATATATGCAGTTCCGAGCCTCCAACAGAATCTGCGATAGGGTAACTGACACGCTCGCCAAAAGAGACGACAAGAAATTCGGTCTGATTTGGCACTGGCAAGGCTCCGGCAAGACCTACACGATGGCATTTGCAGCGTGGAAGCTTCTCCATTCACCGAAGGCGCAGAACCCAAGCGTCTTCGTGATGGTGGACAGGACCGACCTGGAGGACCAGATTGAGAAGGACTTCGCATTCCTCGAAATCCCAATTGAACGAGTCGAATCAATTAACGACCTCATCGAGGTTCTGCAGTGGGGCAGCGAAGGCAAAAGGGGCATTTTCCTAGTCACTATCGAGAAATTCAGGCCGAGGGACTTTCTTAGGCTCAAAGACAAGATTGAGATAAAGCGGGAGAACGTGATTGTGCTCGCCGACGAGGTTCACAGGACTCAGTATGGGGACTTCGCTTCCTTGATGAGAAGCGTCTTCAAGAATGCCTTCATATTCGGTTTCACTGGCACTCCTCTTACCAATGGAGAGAGGAATACCTTCGGCCAGTTCTCGCCTCGCGGGGAGGTCTATCTCGACAGGTATTCCATGATTGATGCGCTAAGAGATGGGTTCACGGTTCCTCTCTCCTATGAGGCAAGATTACCCGAATACCACCTCAACATTGACGAACTGAAACAATTCCAAACGTTCGAGCAGCAGGAAATAACACCATTGTTGTCTGATGAGAAGAAGGCGCTGAAGAAGAAGGTCGCGGTGATTCGAGCCTTTGTGAAGAAGCCTGAAAGAATCGAACGGATTGCCAAAGACCTAGCAAGCCACTTCAAAGAAGTCGTTGAGCTTACCGAGATGAAAGCGATGCTCGTCACAATCGATAGGGATGCCTGTGTCCAATACAAGAATGCGTTAGACGAGCTTCTGCCGAAAGAATATTCTGAGATTGTGATGACGTTCAATCCGAAGGACCCGAAGCCAATTAGAGACTACCTCGCCGCGCTGAGGAAGAGATATTCCACCAAGGACGCGAAGGAGATAAAGGACAAGATAATAGACAACTTCAAGGAGAAGAAAGAGCCGAAAATCCTAATCGTCACTGATATGCTCATCACCGGATTCGATTCGCCGAACCTCTGGACGATGTATCTCGACAAGCCACTACGAGAGCATAGGGCTCTACAGGCCATTGCCAGGACGAACCGGCCCTATCTGAACAAGGGGTCTGGGTTGATTGTCGATTACATCGGCGTCATCAAGGAACTGGAGGAGGCGTTCCAGAGATACGAGGCTAGCGACGCTAACGACCTCAAGCAGGTCATACGGGACCTCTCCGTAGAAGAGACGAAGTTCAAGCGACTGCTAGGCGAGGCATCGGCATTCTTCAACGGTGTGAATAGGGAAAACACTCGTGAAGGGCTCAACAGAATCTTGGCCGTGCTAGCTGACTCGACAGTCGGCAAGAAGTTCGAGGACACGATGAAGGAACTGATGAAATCCTACGATATGCTAAGTGGGTATCCATTCCTGGTCCCATACCTTCTCGAATATGGGTGGCTCGTCAAGGTCTACGTCGCCTACAACAAGCGGTTCAAGAAGAAGGACGTCGACGAGCTGAAGATTGAACAGCTGTCGAAGAAGACCATGAAGCTCATCGCTGAGACGATAGACGTCGAGGAGATTGACGACAGCTATCCTACCGTCGAAATCGACACAGATTACATCCTCTCTTTGAAGAAATCGCCGCCTAAGGACATAGGAGCTGCCATCGATGTTGTTGCGACAGTTGAAAGGGAGACCGGAAGGCGTCCTGAATCGAGATTCATGTTGAATCTCAGCAGAGACGTATCGCGCACTTACAAGAATCTGCGAGATAGAAAGATTGGGACGGAAGAAGCAGTAAAGAACGCTCTGAAAGTCTCCGAGCAGATAGTCCTTTGGAAGAAAGACGAGGAGACGATGGGAAAGGAAAGACATGCAATCTACGAGGCTTTCCAGAGCATAATCCCAGACATCGGGAGTGCGGTAACTTTGGAATTCGCCACCAGGCTCCTTGACAAGCTTAAGGCGTCAGGACTGCTGTTTGATGGCTGGCAACAACAAAGGGACGTAAGGCGCAAGGTGATGGCCGAGACCAGATTGATGCTTTTATCGGAATTCAAGGGATACAGAAGCAGAATGGACGAACTGACAGAAGCAATCTATCTAGCGCTGGAGAGAGCCTGATGTCGGCGAGAGCACGACAGAAACTTAGAGAATCGAGAGAAGAGGAAGCTTACATTCTCCGCAAAAGGCTAATCGCAATCTATGACCAGATGCTCGCTGAAGGGAGATTTGAGCTATCACGAGACCTTGACTTTCAAGTAGTCACGAAGGAGATAGATGGAAAGAAGACGAGGGTTGCCAAACTCAAGGGTAACAAGATTCTTGTAAGCGTGAATGGCTCGACATTGCCAACCAGTGCTTTGAAGTATATCATTGCTCATGAGATTGCGCACAAGTTCACGAAGAAGCACTCGGACAGATTCTGGCGGGTAATCGAGAATCTATACCCAAGCTACAAACGAGGACAGGCTCTCTTGAACGAAAGATATTCTCCTTCATCCGGCCTCGATTCGGACCAAAGAAAGCAAATGATGCAGTAGTTTTCCTATTCCCGTTCAACAAGACCTTTGAAATGTTCTTAGGGGCCCGTCATCGGTTGACAGCTTCATCTGCGATATGAGCCGCCCTCTCCCTAACCTTTGAATCGACATAGAACTCGTGCATCTCAAACTGGTTCTTGCTGCCCTCTTTCTCCGTCCTTTCCTTGAACGCTATTCCTGCTTCATCCAGGGATTGTCGCACTAGGATTGCGTCGAAGTCCAGGACCCTGCTGATTTGCACGTAGTTCTTTGGTATCTCGGTCATCGCCACAAGTCTCCTTGCCGATTGAATCCCGCTGGATAATCGTGATAGCGCGCCCCATTGAGCTGGTCGCCACCGGCGTTATCTCCGCCTTTTCCGCCAACCTGCTTAAAGAAGAACGCCACTCCATCCCTTTCGCAAATTCGTCGGATGTTCTCCGCCCAATCAGGCTTCATGGGCCTTGGATTCTTCAGGTCACTCTCGCCACCGACGATTGCCCACTGGATGCCCTTCAAATCGAAGTCCCCAAGGTCTTCGATCAACGGCTCAATCGAAACAAATCTCACCTTGGCGTCTATCTGCCTCAACTGGTCTAGCCTCCGCAGTCTCTTCTTCTCTCCTATCGTGCATCCTACCCAGACGTTCCTCGGAACTGGCCTTGAGCGGTAGAACACCATCGCTCGGCCAATCCTCTTGGTCAACAACTGAAACTCTCTTTCGGGATGCCTCTCGAAGAAATTGTGCCACTCCTCGATAAGCTCAAAGGAATAGAACTCGCCGAAAGTATCCGTCATGTCGTTCACGAAGATTAGCCTCTTATCCGGAGGCCACTTGTTCATCTCCTTCTCTCGCTTCTTTATGTCAAAGGTTCTAATCTGAGTAGGGTCGATTCCCCATCCTTTGCTCAACCTGAACATATAACAACGGTCACAGGCAGAGTCAACCTTCCTACATCCCCAACCTAGGTTTAGCGAAGAGTCGCACCACGCTATGCTAGTATCCTTACCCATAATTCTCGACCTCCGAACACACGAAGACTGTCTCGCTGAACCCCAAGCTAGACCTCTCGGCGTGCTCAAGGACTCGCTCGACTTGCTCCTCGGAGAGACCGTGTGCCTTCCCTAACTTTACAATCTCGGAAACAAAAAGGAGCCGTGCCGTCTTGAGCCTCTTTAGGAATTCACTTTCAAACCCGGTCACGTCAGCAGCCATCCAAACCACCAAAAAAATCGGAGGTCAGGGTGATGGTTGGTCACCCTGACTGCTTGGCTCCTGCGGTTCCTTCTTGGACTTCCTCTTCCTCTTGGTCTCTGGCTCCTTCTCCGGTTCTAGGCTCTGAATTAGGAGGTTCTTGCCCCGGTCTGAGATTCGATACGTGGCTGGCAGCAGTTCTATGGCTTTCTGTCTTCGGAGCACGGCTAGGATTCCTGCCGCTGCCATCCGTGACTCGAAGGGGTATTGGCTGGCGATGTCGTCACCGGAGAGGGAGCCTTTGGAGTCCAGGAGTTCGAGGATTGCCCTGGCCTTGTTTTCCGTCTCTTTCGAGGCTATTTTCTCTGCCCCAACATACCACAATAAATTTGCCTATAAATTTAATCCCCAAAGAGT
>Ga0206840_1067_pt1 | contig 19163 bp, 16 predicted proteins | sample Alteio_BWOrgCont_24_FD_152633 | JGI IMG/M metagenome (GOLD analysis project Ga0206840, IMG submission 152633) | Enriched cells from forest soil in Barre Woods Harvard Forest LTER site, Petersham, Massachusetts, United States -... | ecosystem: Environmental > Terrestrial > Soil > Temperate forest >... | reverse complement strand
CAAGCGCTGCGCGAGGTCGGCGCCGTCATGGATTTGGAATGGAGCATCACCGATGCCCAGGGACGATCCCTCATTCTCGACATCGCCGTATCCGTGATCTGGGATAAAGAGCATCGGCCGGCGGCGTTTGTATACATCCTGAAAGATATCACTGAACGTCGAGCCGCCCAAGAAGCGCTTCGGAAATCCTATGACGAGTTGGAGATGCGGGTCAGTGAGCGAACCATCGAGCTGCAGCGGGAAATCGGCCGGAGGGAAGAGGCGGAAGAATTGTTGCGCGCCCAATCGATTACCGATGCCTTGACCGGCCTATTCAACCGGCGCGGATTTATGACCTTATCTCAACAGCAGCTCAAGCAGGCTCAGAGAAACCGCTGTGGATTCCTGCTCTTTATGGCCGATCTCGACGATTTGAAACCCATCAACGACACCTTCGGCCACCAGGAAGGAGACCAGGCGCTTATCCAGACGGCCGCCTTCCTCAAAGGTACCTTTAGAGAGTCCGATATTATCGCGCGTATCGGGGGAGATGAATTTGCCGTGGTCGCGCTGGAGGCGCCGGAACATACCATCGAAAGCTTTACCGCGCGGCTGCGGGTGAAGATGGATGACCACAACCGCTATTCCGGCCGCCAGTACCGTCTGGGTTTGAGCATGGGATCGATCCGGATTGATCCGGAGAAGACGATGACCCTCGAGAAAATGATGCAGCTCGCCGATAACGCCCTTTACGAACAAAAGAAGAATAAAATACCTTCCACGCTCAAAATATCATCGACTTAAACAAAGAGCATCAGTGAAGACTAACGCGAACGCCCTGCGGCGCTAGGGTCGGAATACGGTGCGGATGCCGGGCTCGAGCCACAAGACGCGGCTCTGGAGAGTGGATTTAATGAAAACCTTTTTGGCATGTTCCGCCGGCTCCTGGAAGTGGCCCCAACCCTCGTAATGGACGGGAACGACCGTATGCGGTCGGATCGCCATGGCGGCCTGCACCCCTTCCTCTGCATTCATCGTGAGCCGGTGCGGGCCGCGCGCCGCGACGTGGGCATCTCCCAGATGCAAGACGGCAATCCCGATGGAAAAACGCGTGGTCAATTCCGGGATCTCGTCGTAATAGACCGTATCGCCGGAGATGTAAACCGCGCTGCGCGGCTTTTCGCTCCAGGAAAGGACAAATCCGGTCACTTCACCCATATAGGATTCGCATCCCGGCGGGCCGTGACGGGCCGGCGTCGCCGTCACTCGAATGCGCCGGCTGGCCGGCGGTCCGATATCCAGCGATTTCCAGGTCTCAAGGCCCGTCGCGTTACCCCCCAACCTTTCGGCGCCGGCTGGCGTCGTCAAGACCTGTCCGGCGCGGCCCAGAATCATTCGACCGGAGGAGTCCAGATTATCGGGGTGCTGATCATGGGTCAGGAGGACAGCGTCGATCCGGCCAATCTTATCTGCGCTGATGGCAGGTCCGGTTAGTTTTTCGAGCCGTTTGTATTTGGTCCCGGCCCGATCAAAGGTCGGGTCGGTGAGCAGCCGCACGCCGCCCAACTCCAGAAGGATGGTTGGGCCGCCGATGTAGGTCAAAGCAAGCAGCGCCTCTTGGTCGCTTACAGCCATAAGACATTCTAACATCGGAAGGCTCCGTGGAGGCATGGCCATGCCTGACTTTTTTGCTAGGAAATATGCGGCTTAGACGTTTCTGGGGTTTTCCTGCAAGATCCATCCGCCCTGCTCATTTTTTTCATAAAACGGCGATGGGGGAGCGATGGTGCTTTGGCCTGTCTCTTTAGTTTGGATTTTAAACAAGGCCGCACATCGTTGTGCGATCCACCATGAGTATAACAGACCGCAGAGACCTTTCACGGCCCCCTCATGAATTCGGCGGCTCCTGCTTCATCATTTGGCTTCGGACAAAACCGATGTGTCCGCGCAGTTCGTAGAATTGGCCGGCAAAGGACGCAGGCACTTTCGTTTTGTTGACCATCGTTTCGATGCGGTCGAGCCGGCTCATCATTTCCTGGCGATTCGTTGGGGTCAGATCGGTGAGAACATCTTGTTCGATGATGAGCAACGCCCGATACCAACGGTGAATAACCATGTTGATCCGCCAGCGATAAGCCGCGATGACGAACTTAACTCCCGGAACGAGCACGACCACCAGCGGCACAAAGACCACCACGATGCGGTCGACCAGGCTGGCCATCGAGAAGGGAAGGTAGCGGTAAAAGAAACTCTTCCCGGATTTATAAAAGCGGATCGCGTCGTTGCTCAGGCGGATATCATGCTCCAACGGAGATGGGAATTCTCCCTGACGCCTGAAGGTGCCGGGGCCAGAGTGAACTTCGTGGGCCGCTTCCAGCAGGATATCCGAAAGCGCTGGATGCAGGTGGGTTCGCCCAATGAGCTCTACGGTAGGGCCGAGTAAATACACGTCTTGGGGCGGAAGGTCCTTGCCGAAATCAATGGATCCCCTAGGAAGCTCGAGCTTATTGAGATAGCGGATGTGGCGCGTATACGCGTCAGCCTGTGCGAAATTGAAAAGATGGATCTGAGGCTTATGAAGGAGATCGCGCAGGACTTTCGAGGAGGCGGAATCCCCCATCATAAACGCGGCTTCGATATTTCCATCCAGCAAGGCCTTTGCCGCGTCATCCGCGTCAATCTCCAGGAATTTTGTCGCGCCGCCGGGTTTGACGCCGTTGGCCTCCAGCAAGGTCAGAGCCAGGGCTTGCGTTCCGCTGCCGGCGGGGCCGATGGCGACGCGCTGGCCTGCGAATTGGGAAAGCAAGTCCACGGGCTTAGCGCCTCGATAAAAAACCAGGAGCGGCTCGTTATAGAGGCTGCCTAGAGAAACCAGCTTGTCGACGTTGACGCCGGGGGTTTCACCGCCTTGAACGAACCCGACATCGACGCGCCACGACGGATCCGCCAGCCGCTTAAGGTTTTCGAGGGAACCCTCCGACGGCAGGATCCGCAGAGTGATGCCGTCGCGCTTTAATATCTTGGCGTATTTTTCTGCATTCATCTGAAAGATGCTGCCCTCGGGCCCGCTCGTGATGATCACGGTGTTGGGCGGAGCCGAATGGAAGCACCAAAAAACGGCAAAGGCGATGGCAACGCCGGACAAAAGAACTAGGCTCAAGACGAAGGCGCGGCTCATTCCAAAACCTTCCATGAACGTTGTCTGCGGCTTGCTTTCTACGATAGGGTTGCGGCTGATGGTCATACGGGAATACCCGATGATGCGGTTTTAGTCATGAGAGTGCCTCCAATCGAACAATAGAAGGAGTATAGAAAAACTGAAAAGCTATAATCATTGAAATGAAAAGATTTTTTGGGATTGTTTTTTGGGTGTTTATGGCAGGTGCGTTATGGGCGGCGGAGAGTCAGCCGCAGCCGCCGGTCCTTTTGGGAATCGATGTGCTTGAAGAGCAGGACTACGCGCTTTTGCAGGGCAAACAAGTCGGCCTTATTACCAATCAAACGGGACGTGATTCGCGAGGGCGGAGCACGGCCGACCTTCTGGCCAAAGCGCCGGGCGTCAAGCTCGTGGCTCTTTTTTCGCCGGAACATGGCATCCGAGGGATTCATGAGGCCGGTCAAAGCGTCGGGGATACGATCGATCCTAAGCTGCATCTTCCCGTCTACAGCCTATATGGGTCTGTCCAGAAACCCACCCCCGAAATGCTCAATGCCATTGATGTTCTCGTGTTCGATATGCAGGATGTGGGAGCCCGTTTTTATACCTATTTGACGACGATGGGAATGGCCATGGAAGCGGCCTCCCAGCGCGGCCTTGCGTTTATGGTACTGGATCGGCCGAATCCTTCGGGCGGCAGCCTCGTGGAGGGGCAGGTTCTTGATTCGCGTATTCGTCACTTTACGGCCTACTATGGAATCCCGGTCCGCCATGGGCTTACGGCGGGGGAATTGGCCCAATGGTATAACCAAACGCAAAAACTCGGGGTTCAATTAACGGTGATCAGCTTGCGAAATTGGAAGCGCGATGAGCTGTGGGCGGATACGGGACTGCCTTTCGTGTCTCCCTCTCCGAATATTCGGAATCCTACGGAGGCCCTTTTGTATTCAGGGGTTGGGATGTTCGAGGCCACCAATGTGTCGGTGGGGCGGGGAACAGATTTTCCATTCGAACTCATGGGCGCGCCATGGATGGACGCGGAGACGCTCTCAAAACGCTTGAATGACTTACAGCTTCCGGGGCTTAAATTTTCTCCGGTTTCTTTTACGCCCACCAGCGACTTTTACCAAGGCCAGCTTTGCTCGGGGGTGCGCATCCAGGTCGCGAATCCGAATGTGGTGCGGCCGATCGATCTGTTTGTCCAGATGTGCTGCCTTATCCGGGAGCTATGGCCCAAGGAGTTTGCGCCACGCTGGGAGGAAGTCGCTCGCGTCACGGGGTCGCAGGACTTCGAGCATTTGTATGAAGCGAATCGGCCGGCGTCGGAAATCCTCGATGTTTTTCATAAGAGCGCGGATGACTTTGCAAAGGCCCGGACGCCCTATTTGTTGTATTGAATGACATGTCGATTTATTTAAAGCAATTATCTCTCGGTCCCATGCAGAATTATGTGTACCTGGTGGGGGATTCCGAAACCAAAGAGGCCGCGGTTGTGGATCCCGCCTGGAACGTCCCTGCGATCCTAAGCGAGCTTAAAGACTCGGGCTATCGGCTGACGCACGTGCTCCTGTCACACGGTCACTATGACCATATCAATGGGGTTGAGGAGATTGTGGACAAAACCGATGCGACCGTATGCGCGGAAAAAGGCGAACTCGAAAAGTTCATTTTCGAAGGAATGGGGGGGATGGTGATTCCCCGCTCCAGTCTCAAAAAGACGTCGGTCGCCGATTCGGTTCGCGTGGGCGCGATCGATATCCAGATGATTCATACTCCGGGTCATACCCCCGGTTCGCGCTGCATGCTGGTTCGGCCGAAGGCCGGAGGCCAGGCGCAGGCCCTGATGACCGGAGACACGCTTTTTGTCGGAACCATTGGCCGCTGCGATTTTCCTTATTCAAGTCCTCAGGATTTATTCCACAGCCTCGGCAAACTTAAGAAATTGGACGACTCGCTGACGGTCTACCCCGGACATGACTACGGCTCCTCATCCAGCAACCAACTCGGCCTGGAAAAGAAAACGAATCCCTTCCTCATGGCGCGCGATCGTGAGCAATTTCTCCAACTTGTCCGCCACTAAAAGTCATCTTATCGCCTACGCCCAATCGTTGGGTTTTGAACGCGTAGGCGTGACCTCCGCCGCGCCGCTTGAGCGCGAAGAACAATTTCTCAAGGAATGGCTTGCGGAGGGACGGGCCGGGGAAATGGACTATCTGGAGCGCGAACCCCAGCGCCGCACGCGTCCAGAGGAATTGTTGCCGGGAGCCAAATCCGTGATTGCGTTGGCGATGAATTACCATGTAAACGGTGATAAGGTGGTAAGGTGGGAAGGTGGTAAAGTGGAGAATAGTTCCGCCAGGAGTGGCTCTCCAAGCACCTTAACACCTTCTCACCTTACCACATTACCACCTCCGGAGGGGCGCATCGCCCGCTACGCCTCTGGCCGCGACTACCATAAGGTAATTTCCAAACGTTTGGAAAGTTTCGTGCGTTATGTGGAGGCTTTATCTCCCGGAGTGGAATGTCGCACGTTTGTGGATACCGGACCTTTGCTGGAACGCGGATTTGCCCAGCGTGCCGGTCTTGGTTTTATCGGTAAGAATACGATGCTCATTACGAAAGGGTTGGGATCCTGGGTGTTTTTGGCTAGCGTCGTCACGACGCTCGATCTGTCGGCAGACGCTCGGGACGAACGGTCCTGCGGAGAATGCCGTTTGTGCATCGACGCCTGCCCGACGCAAGCGATCACGGAGCCCTTTAAGCTCGATGCCCGCCGCTGCATCGCCTACCTAACGATTGAGTCGGACAAGAGCATCCCACCGGAACTGCGGCCGCAGATGGGGGGCTGGGTATTCGGTTGCGATATCTGCCAGGACGTGTGCCCGCATAACGCGCGACCTTCGACTATTCAAGAGCCGTCATTTCGGCGAAAGCCGGAACCCAGTGCATCGGACTGGACCCCGACTTTCGTCGGGGTGATGGCAAACTTGGAGAGCATTCTTTCGATTGAAACCGACGAAGAATTCCGCCGGCGTTTTGCAGGGTCTGCTTTTATGAGGGCGGGCCGGGAAGGTCTTATACGGAATGCATGCGTCGCCGCCGCCAATCTCGGACGAAAAGACCTTATGGTCCGTCTTCAAGAACTCGCCGAAACGGACTCCAGCCCCATCGTTCAGAAACATGCGGCCTGGGCCTTAGAAATGCTGAGCATAGAGCGTGAGCCGCGCGTCCTCTCTTAAAAGAAAGGCTTGGCCTTCCCTGATTTCTGCGCTGGCCGGGCGGCTTCAGAATTCTGGATTCCTAATCACAGGGTTGACATTGATGGCCTTTTTGATTCGACTCAAAGGCCTAGGGTCCCAAAGCCTGTGGTTGGATGAAGTTATGACGGTTCAGGATGCGATGCATCCATTCGTGCAGATCCATCGCCAGATCCTGGCATCGCCGCCTATTTTCCACTATGTTGTAAGGCTGTTTTACCTTTTCTTTGGCAAAGATGATTTCTGGCTGCGTTTTCCAGCGGCGGTGTTTGGAACTCTTACGATTCCTATTTTTTACATGGGTTTAAAACATTTTGCGGGACTGCGGACCGCCGTTTGGGGCGCCCTCTTGCTGGCTCTTTCTCCGATCCATATCGCCTACTCCCAGGAATTGCGGATGTATTCCCTCGGCGCTCTGGAGGTATTGGCCGCGATTTTCTATTTCGAGCGCGCCTTGGAATCTAACGCCGCTCGTCATTGGGCCGGTGTGGTTGCTGCAAATCTTTTGGGTCTTTACACCCACAATTGGATTCTATTCTTCACGTTATCCCAAGTCATCGGATACGCTCTCATAGGAATTCAAAAGCGATCTCGACGGCCCATCGGTTGGTTGGCCTTTCTGATGATCGGTCTCTTTTATCTGCCATGGATACCGTGGCTCCACGCGCAAGCTCAACGCCCCGTTTTTAGCCATCTGTTCCGTCCGTCATTTTCGGATTTCCGCGATACGTTCAGCGCTCTTCTCAGTCTCAATTTATCGGTAGGCGACTGCACCCTGTTGACGGTGCCTTGGGTGCGCGTCGCGTATTCTACTCTCGGTCTTGTCGGGATGACGGCTGGATTATGGGTTCCGGGTCGGGGTAGGGACGTTCTGAATCGGATGTTCTTATTGGGGTGCGTATTACCCCTCCTAATGGCGTTTGTGACATCTCTTTTTATCAAACCGATTTACATGCCGAGCCGATACCCGGTCATGGCGCTTCCCTGCTTCCTCATTCCCTTGGTTCGCTGCGTTGCGATGAATGATAATCGGATTTTAAGGCGGCTTGGCTGCGCGATGGGATTGATGTGGATTATCGGTTGGAGTATGACGTTGGGCTTATATTACGGGCAGTTTGCCAAAGGCGGCTGGAAATTTGCGGCGCATTGGATTGCCATTCACGCGTATGCGGGAGATGGCATCTGGCCTGCTCCGCTGGGCTTTTCTGATATCGCGCTTCGATACTATCTCCCTGGCGAGATTGTCCCATTGACGGACCCCCTATCGGGGCGTTCTAAACATCTTTTCATTCCGTATTTCAATTTGGGCGACTCTGAATCTTCGATGCCCCTTGGACCGAGGATGTCCAGAAAGTGGTCGATCGCGGATAAATACCGTTGGGGCGGAATTAGCGTGCTGCTTTTGAATTCGAAAGCCGTCGCATCAAATCAAGGTTCGCTCGGGCCGGCGCGTACGCGGGCGCGCGGCGTAAGAGGGCCTGCCATAGGTCGATAGCACGGTCAAGGCGCCCGGCGTGAGCATAGGCGAGAGCGAGCGCATTTTCATAGTCGGCTTGTTCTGGCGTCTGCGCGCAGAGGCGTTCTAAATAGTTGACGGCTTCCCCGGGCCGACCCGTGCGCATCAGGATAATTCCCAACCGGTAAAGCGCAAAATCAGGCGAGTCAAAGCGCAGCGTCCAACGATAATTAAGCTCATCGGATCCTCGAACTCGAACGTAATAACGGCTTAAATCCGTCCAGAAGACCACTATGCCGCAGAGCATCAAAGCGATCATGATTTTTCCGGCCGTAGCGCTCCTTTGCCAAAGCCATTGGCCGAAGAGAACCAGAAGGAGAAGATAGCCTAGGGCGGAGTCAAAGGCCCAATGATCCATCATCACCCCGTTTTTCATCAAGGCCGGAATTTTCGGAAGAAAGAGAAGAAGAATCCACCCAAAACAGAACAATCCTTGACGGCCCAATCCGCGCCATAAAAGCCATGCCGCAAACCCTCCCGCCAAAAGATACAAGAGCCAAAAATGGCTGAGATGGGCGATCGGCGGCCACGACTGCAAATTTAAAGGAGCATAAAAAAGGAGGGTATAGTGCCAAAGAATTTTTGGGAAAGCTTGAAACAGAAACCGTACGATTCCCTGACTGACAATCGACGCGTTGTTTCCCATATGGGCCCAACGAAGCAGACCGTAAGGACATACCATCAGGAGGCACGGAACGACGACCCTTAGGATGGGTAAATCCGGACGCAGGAGGGCGGAGAGCATATAAACGAACGGCAGCATGACGGCGCTCTCTTTGCTAAAAAGGGCCAGCGTATAAACGAAAAGACCGGGGATCCAGACCTGCGGCCTTCGATGCAGATAAAACAAAAAAGCGGCGGCAAAAAGAAAATAAGAAAACGTTTCAATTCCAGTGGCTTGGAGGGCGTCATGAACAAGGATGGGGTGAACCGCTAATAACGATCCGACCAAAACGCTGACCGGTGCGGCAAACCCTAAAGCCGCCGCCACTTCACTGGTCAGCGCCGCAACGCTGGCATGAAGAAAAAGGTTCACCGCGTGGTATCCGATGGGATTAAAACCAAACAGCGAAAATTCGGCGCGGATGAAAAGTTTTTGAAACGGGCGGTAATATTCAAGATTGGCATCCCCAAAATGGGCAGGCCCAAAATCGGAACGTAAAGTAGCCCAATCCCACCGTTGGATCGTTGGATCGCCGCGAATCAAAAAAGGATCATCGGCGATAAAACCAAGGCGAAGCGTGGGCCACCAGGCGGCCAACGTTAGAAGAAAAATGATGATCCAAGCTCTTACGCGCAACGAATCATAAGTCATTTGGTTTCGGTGGATTCTAGTTGTTGTAAGGTTTGACCGGCCGGTGTGTAAGAAGGGTTTTCTTTTATAAGTTTCTCAAGCAAACGCCGCGCCAATCGAGGGTGGCCGGTTTTCCAATAGGCGATGGCCAGCGCGCGCTGATTGTCGGCGTTTTCCGGGTAAAGCGCCCGCACGTTTTCAAAATAGGGAATCGCTTCTTGGGCGCGTCCGGTCGTTAAAAGAAGCACGCCCAAGTTGTACTGAATGGGATGGGATTCCGTAAAGTTTAATGCCCATCGATACATCTTTTCATCCGTTCCACGGAGCTCGACATTCAGTTGCGTGAGAAGGGCGAAGGCGGCCAGGATCGGGAAAAACAGAAGGGCCGTTCGGTATCGCCAACGAATATGGCGCCCTTCCCAAAGCCGGGCAAACCCGCAGGCGAGAGGACCGAGAATTCCTAGCGCGGCCGGGTAACCCCAGTGATCCAGTGTGAAGTTCCCGATGATCATAGGAGGAGTTTTCGGCAGGAGAGTCACGATGAACCACCCTAAGAAGAATACGCCGAGCCGGTTTTTTTTTCGAATCAGCCAAAGCCACAGCCCCGCCCATGCTGCCAAGTATAAAAACCAAAAATGACTCAAGTGCGGGATCATACGGTGCGAATGAAGGTTCCAAGGAACAAGAATCAAACGCACGTAGACGGTCAAAATCTTGGGGAAAGCTTCGATATAAAATTTCGTCATAAACGACGCGGTCATTGAGGGAACTTTCGATCCCACCGCCAGAAACCTGGCGATGAGATAGGGAACCGCGAGCCCGCCATAAATCCAGAGACGATTAAATAGGGATCTGCGCTTTTTAAGGAACCATAATATCAATATAAATAGAGCAGGGGTGACGATGGCGCTTTCCTTGGAAAAGAGCGCCAGAACATAAGCCGCCGATCCAGCCAGTACAAAAAGCGGTCCTTCCTGAAGAAAACAAAGCAGGCTGGCCAGCATAAAGCAAAAACTCATGAGCTCGGCCCGACCCGCAATAATCATGAGCTGTTCGACGCCGATGGGATGCACCGCAAAAAGACAGCCGGCTAAAAGCGCGGCGAGCGGTCCTAATCCCAGCGCGATGATCAGCTCGCCGAGTAGGGCGCTGTTGGCTGCATGGAAAGCGAAATTGGTGAGGTGGTATCCGAAAGGCCGCAATCCCCAGATTGTGTAATCGACGCGATTCGCCAACGTTTGGGCGGGGCGGTAATAAGGGTCTCCGTGGCCGTCAAAGACATCCGTGGAAAAGTCATGCTTGAGATTTTTGATCGACCATTCGCGGAGCGCAGGGTTGGCCTCGATCATCACATGATCGTCCCAGAAAAAGCCCAGTTTTAGGGTCGGCCAGTAGGCGGTCAAAGCTAATAGGAGAATAGCGAGACGGCGCTGGGTTGCGGTCATAAATCCCGCAGCCCGTTCTCAAACGCCGCTCGAAGCTGCGCTTCGGCGTCGGTCGTCAGCGGGATGTGAATGGCCCCCTGATAGAGCGTGGCTTGGCGATGGCAGGAAAGGGCCCCCCCGACAACCTTTCTATCGCTGCTGAGCACATCGTATCCAACAGGGCTCGTGAAGCATTCGCGCGTTGCAAATGGAGTGGGTGCGGGTTGGGTATCGCAACAGGGGGCCATCCGAAAACCGGAACCCATTGCTTCGAGGATGACGCCGTGAATCCAGCGGTACTGGTCTTGCGGCCGCTGAGGAAGCGGCGCTTGTCCGCGCGGCCAACAGAGGGAGAGGCATAAATCGTTCTGATGAAATACAAGGCCGCCGCCCGTGGGGCGCTGCACCAATTCCCAGCCCTGCGGCGACAAAGGAGCGATGTCCTTCGGTTTTTGCAGACGTCCGAAGGTGACCGTGGGCTCGGCAAAACGGAAGAACCGCACGGTGGGGGGGATTTCTCCGCGCTCGACGCCGGCCAAGGTCTGGATGTCCTGTCGCATATTTTCTTCACCGGACATCGGCGGGGTGCTCAGGATGCGCCAAGACGTTACCGGCGCGCTGGGTCGACTGGACTTACTATGGGTTTGTCGGAGGGTTTCCACCGTAAATTAGGTTCGCGCGCCGCTTTCACTTCGTCCAAACGGCGGACGGGCGTCGTATAGGGAGCGTGCTTCAGTTTTTCCGGATCGCGCTCGGCTTCCTGCGCAATCAGACGCATGGCCTCGATAAACTGATCCAGCGTCTGCTTGGACTCGGTTTCCGTCGGTTCGATCATCATCGCCTCTTCCACAATCAGGGGAAAGTAGATGGTCGGCGGATGATAGCCGTAGTCCAGCAGGCGTTTGGCGATATCGAGCGTTCGAACGCCTTTGGGCTTTTGCTTGGCCGCGGTAAAGATGCATTCGTGCATACAGGGCTCATCGATCGCCAGCTGGTAATAATCCCGCAGCTTGACGCGCAAATAATTCGCGTTCAAGATGGCGATCTCGGTGTTTTTGCGGACGCCTTCCCGGCCTAAACATCGAATATAAATATAGGCGCGAAGAAGAATCAGGGAATTCCCGTTAAAGGCGCGCATCTTCCCAATGGAAAGCGGCGAGGTTTCCTCCAGGGAATAGCCTTGTTCCGTTTTGCGCACGCGCGGAACGGGCAAGAAAGGAGTGAGCGCCTGGCTCACCCCGACGGGGCCCGCCGCCGGCCCTCCGCCCCCATGCGGAGTCGAAAAGGTTTTGTGGAGGTTGAGGTGCATAATGTCAAACCCCAAATCTCCGGGCCGGACAAGCCCGACCAGCGCGTTCATATTGGCTCCGTCAAGGTAGAGGAGCGCGCCCACGTCGTGTACCATTTTGGCGATTTCCTTTACATGGGTTTCAAAAAGGCCCAATGTGCTCGGGTTCGTTAGCATGAATACGGCGGTGTCCTGATTCAGGGCGGCTTTAAGGGCGGCTAGATCAATCGCGCCTTTGGCGTCGGACTTGACCGTCACGACGTGATACCCTGCGATCATGGCGGAGGCGGGGTTGGTCCCATGCGCCGAGTCGGGAACAATGACGGTTTTCCGGGGATTGCCTTTGTATTTGTGGTAGGCCCGGGCGATCAAAAGGCCGGCGAGTTCTCCGTGCGCGCCGGCCGAAGGCTGGAGCGTGAACTCCGCCATCCCGCAGATTTCGGCGAGCATCCGTTCCAACTCGTAATACACCTGCAGGAAGCCTTGGACCGTGGAAGCCGGCTGCAGCGGATGGACCGCTTTAAATCCGGTAAAGTTCGCGATCGTCTCGTTCACCTTGGGGTTGTATTTCATCGTGCAGGACCCGAGCGGATAGAAATGGGTGTCGATGCTGAAGTTGAGCTGTGAGAGCCGCGTGTAGTGACGCACGACGTCCAGTTCGCTCATCTCCGGAAGTTCGGCCAAATGCTGCCGCAGAGACGCTTTCGGCAGCACGCCGGCCGGGTCAATCGACGGGACATCCAGCGCCGGCAGTTGATAGCCTTTGCGGCCCGGCTGCGATTTTTCAAAAATCAAGTTTTCCACTTAGAGCACCCCCCGCAGTGTTTTGACGAGGAAGTCAATATCCGCTTTGGTTTTGGTTTCGGTGACGCACCATAAGGACGCGTTTTCAAGTTCGGGATACCACTTTTTAATCGGAAGTCCCGCCACCACGCCGCATTCCAAGAGGCGCTGCTGCAGCGTTTCCACGGGAGTCGTGGTTTGCAGGACAAACTCGTTGAAGATCGGCGCTTTAAAAGCCGCGCGCACGCCGGGGATCTGAGTTAACTGGTCAAAAGCATACCGCGCTTTCGCCAGGTTCTGATAGGCCAGATCGCGCAAGCCTTGTTTGCCGAGCAAGGACATGTAAAAAGTCGAGCCTGCGGCGATCAAAGCCGTGGTCGTACAAACGTTGGATGTGGCCTTTTCCCGGCGGATATGCTGTTCGCGCGCTTGGAGCGTCAAAACAAAGGCGCGCCTGCCGTCCACGTCCACCGTTTGACCGACGAGGCGCCCGGGCATCTTGCGCAGCCACTTGGTCTTGCAGGCAAAAAGTCCCAGATAAGGGCCGCCGAATCCCGGCGCGATCCCGAGCGACTGGCCTTCGCCCACCGCAATGTCCGCGCCGTACTCGCCCGGAGGCGTAAGCAGGCCGAGTGAAATCGGATTGACGGAAGCGATGTAGAGGGCGCTGGCGGCCTGGGCGAGAGGGGCGATGGCCTCCGCCGGCTCCACGATTCCGAAAAAGTTGGGGTTTTGAATAACGACGGCGGCCACCTCGGAGGTGAGGTTCTTGGCGACGAAACCCAAGTCCAGCTGTCCGTCTTTAAAGGGAATCTCAATCAATTGCGTTCCGGACTCCGACGTGTAGGTTGAAAGGACGGTCTTGTAATCCGGATGCAGGCTGCGAGGGATCAGGACCTTCTTGCGTCCGGTTTCGCGCAGGGCCAGTAGAACGGCTTCCGCCAGGGCGCTCGCCCCTTCATACATGCCGGTGTTCGTCACATCCATCGCCGTGAGGTCGCAGATCATACTTTGGAATTCGTAGAGCGTCTGCAGGGTTCCCTGGCTCACTTCGGGCTGGTAAGGGGTATAGGAGGTGAGAAACTCGCCGCGGCTCATCAAGGCCGAGACGGCGGCGGGGGAAAAGTGTTCATAGGCCCCCGCGCCCAGGTAAGACGAAAGTCGGGGAGCCGCCTGGTTTTTCGACCCCAGTTCGTGCCCCAAGCGGACCATTTCGCCTTCGGAAAGCCCCGATGGGATTTTTAAATCCTCTTCCATGATGGGCAGATTTTTAACGAGCTCTTTAAAGCTCGAAACACCGATGTCGGCCAGCATCTCTTTCCGCTCGGCTTCGGTGTGGGGGGTAAAGTCCATCGTGTTGGAAATTATACAAGAGAACGGCGCACTGCCGTCGCCCGCGTTCGTCATCCCGGCGGAGCGTTAGCCGGGATCGCCGAAATAGAAAGTTCGCTTAGTGGTGGGCAGCCGCTTCGCCGCTGGTCAGGAATTTCTGATATTGCTCTTCCGACATGAGTTTGTCGAGTTCGGCGGGATCGCTGATTTCCAGCGCGAAGATCCAGCCCTCGTCATAGGGGGACTTGTTGATGAGGCCAGGGTCACCGTCTAATGCGAGGTTCGATTTGGTGATCGTTCCGGACACGGGCGCGTAAATGCTGAAGGCGGCCTTGACGGATTCGAGCGTCGTCGCTTCGTCGCCGGCTTTGACCACCTTGCCGGTCTTGGCCACTTCGACATAGACCACGTCGGTGACTTCCTTTTGCGCGTGGTCGGAAATGCCCACGGTGCCGAGCGTCCCTTCCACGCGGATCCATTCGTGACTTTTGGCGTACCGCCTTGATGTGCTCACGTAAATTCCCCTTTATCCTTTTTTATAAAACGGCAGGCGAACCACTTTGGCCGGAACGCGCTTGTTATGAATGTCGACTTCCAAATCGGTCCCCGCATTATTCCATGAAAGGGGAGCGTAGGCCAAGCCGATGCCCTTCTGCAGGGAGGGCGAGAAAGTGCCGCTGACGGTCTCTCCGCCCAGTTTTCCCGCTTTAAATATTTTGGCCCCTTGGCGCGGAACGCCGCGCTCCGTCAGTTCATAGGCCAGAAGCAGTTCCTTTAACCCTTCCTGCTTTTGCTTTTCAAGCGCGGCGCGGCCGATAAAGTCGCCTTTGGCCCACTTGATCACCCATTCCATGTTGGCTTCCAGCGGCGTGCGATCTTCAGAGAGTTCATGTCCATAGAGGGGATAGCCGACTTCCAGCCTTAAGGTATCGCGCGCTCCGAGCCCGCAAGGTTTAATCCCGAGGGCTGCGCCGTTTTCCATCATTTGTTTCCATAGCGTGAGGATCGTCCGCGCGGGGCCGAAGAATTCGGCGCCTTCTTCGCCGGTATATCCGGTGCGGCATCCCCAGAAGGTGTCGTTCGGCTCGCCGCCTTGAATTTGCTGGAAGGCAAAACGCGGAAGCTCTGCGATGCCCGCCAAGGTGGCCCGAACAATCGGGAGCGCCTGCGGGCCCTGGATCGCGAACCCGGCGCGGTTCTCGAGATCGACGATGGTGACGCCGGGAGTCACATGCTGGCGCAGCCACGCCACGTCTTTTTCATGCGTGGCGCCGTTGACGACCATGAAAAAGCGTTTCGGCTCCTTTAGGCCATAGACAAAAATATCGTCGATGACGCCGCCGGTCGGCAGACACATATGGCCGTAAACGCCGAACCCCTTATCCAGCGTCCGCTGGAGGTCGCCGGTGATCAGATTTTGGATGAAATCAAATGCTCCCGATCCCTCAATCACGATTTGGCCCATGTGCGAGATGTCGAAGAGGCCGGCGGCGTGGCGGGTGGCTTGATGCTCGTCGATGATGCTCGTGTACTGGACTGGCAGCTGCCAGCCGTAGAAATCAATGAATTTGGCGCCGCTCTGGACATGAAGATCGTGCAAGGGCGAACGGCGCAACTCGGTGGAAATGCTCATCGGGGGCCCGCCCCACCATTCGAATGCAATTGGTCCGCAAAATACGAACTGCGGACCAAGGGCCCCGATGCGACACGCTCGAAACCGAGAAGGAAGGCTTCCTTTTTCCAATGTTGGAAATCGCTGATCGGTACAAACGATTGAATCGCGAGGTGTTTGACCGAGGGCTGAAGGTATTGGCCGATCGTCAAATAATCACAATCTGTCGCACGAAGGTCTGCAAGGGTTTGAAGGATTTCCTCTTTGGTTTCGCCCAGGCCGAGCATCAGACCTGATTTGATCTTGAAGGATGCCTCACCCTCCGCGTCTCTGCCGGTCCGCTCCTCCCTCTCCCGTTGGGAGAGGGTGCCCGTAGGGCGGGTGAGGCTGAATTGTTTTGCATGCCGCAGAACTTCGAGCGATCTTCGATAAGTTGCTTTAGAGCGAACCGTCGGCGTGAGCCGCTCCACGGTTTCAATGTTGTGATTAAAGATGTCCGGACCGGCAGTTAGCACCACGTCAATCGCCCGACGGTCTCCCCAAAAATCCGGCGTGAGGACTTCGATGATCGTGGATGGGGAAAGCGCGCGCACGCGGCGGATGCATTCGGCAAATACGGAAGCGCCGCCGTCCTTGAGATCGTCTCTCGCCACCGAGGTAATGACGACATGCCGAAGCTTAAGATCCGCGACGGCGCGCGCGAGCCGTTCCGGTTCGTTCCAGTCGACGGCCCCGCCGGGGTTGCCCGCTTTGACGGCGCAGAAGCCGCAATGTCGCGTGCAAAGATCGCCCAGAATCATGAAGGCCAGACTACCCCGCGAGAAGCACTCTCCGCGGTTTGGGCACTTACCGCTGACGCAAATCGTATTGAGTTTCCCCAGAGCCAGCACATCATTGACCTGATTAAAGAGCGGTCCAGCGGGGATGTCGCGGCGATATTCCGACGGAAGCGGATGTTTAACGGCGTTCATCAGCGGAGCTGTTTTTTTCCGGCGGCGAGCGCTCGGAGGGCGACGTCCCGGAAGGATTCGGCCAAGCTGGGATGCGCAAAGATGGTTTTTTCTATGTCGGCGGTTTTAAGGCCAGTCTTGATTGCCAACGATACTAAGTGAATCAGTTCGGTGGCATGCGGTCCCGCGATAAGACCGCCTAAAATCTTATGTGAGTCGGCATCGGTAATAGAAACCCAGAAGCCTTCAGATTCGCCTTCCACCATGGCTTTGGAATTTCCAGCAAAATGAAAGCGGTCAATACGCGGGGTATGGCCGGTTTTGCGCGCTTCTTCTTCCGAAAGACCGACGAAGGCGGCTTCCGGCCAGGTATAGATGCAGCGCGGGATGGTGGAATAGGCCAGAGTTTCCTTTTCGCCCAGCATGGCGCTCACGGCAACCTCGGCTTCCCAGGAGGCGGTATGCGCCAAAGGCAGCGGACTCGTAAGATCTCCAATGGCGTAAATGTGAGGGACGGAAGTCTGCATCTGCGCGCTCACGGTCAGGCGTTTGTTATCTAAGGCCAGCCCCGCTTTCTCCAGAGCCAGATCCTTGACGTTGGGAGAGCGTCCGATGGCGACCAAAACCGCATTTGCTTCCACGGTCTCTCCATTCGAGCAACTCAGCTGAATTTTTTTATCCTCCAAGGGCTTTACCGCGATGACGGTCGTTCCCGTCCAAAGAGTCATGCCGCGTTTTTCAAACGAGCGGGATAAAAGAGCCCCGGCCGCCTCAAATTCCGGTTGAGTCGGAAGAAGACGCGGCTCTTTTTCAATCAGGGTGACGCGCGATCCCAACCCCTGAAAAGCGCAGGCCATTTCGCATCCGATGTAGCCGCCGCCGATGACAACCAGATGCGTCGGCAAATAGGGAAGTTCAAAGATGGTTGTGCTGTTGACGATGGCCGGATGAGAGGGGAAAAGCGGCGGCATTTGAATCGACGATCCCGTGGCCAGAAGAATGGCGTCCGCTTCAATTTTTTCGGGCGTCCCATCAGGGCGAAGGACTTCCATTTGATGCGGAGAGATAAAGCGGGCCTGTCCCTGAATGATCTTCACGCGGGCGGCTTTAAGGGCTTGTTCTTCGCGTTGGCGCAGGGTGCGAAGAATCTCATCCTTGTGCGCCCAAAGCTGGGTCATGTCGATTGGCTCGAGCCGCAAAGTGATTCCTGAGTCGGCGAGCTTGAGCGCATCAACCACCTGTTTGGATTTAGCCAAAAGATATTTGGAGGGAATACATCCCCGATTCATGCAGGTGCCCCCCAGTTCGGCTTTTTCAATGAGCGTGACCGCAAGACCGCGCGACGCCGCTTCCAGCGCGGCCACATAACCGCCGGGTCCGGCGCCGATAACGATGAGGGATTTTGGAATCATGGGGGAAGTGACGAATTATAGGAATAAAAAGTTAAGATCATCCAGAGATGGAGCCGAAATATCTGCGGATGATCCGGCGTATGAAAGCGCGCCTGTCTGCCGGCAGGCAGGGAAAGAAGGAATGGACCGTTTATATCCTGCGCTGCGGAGACGACACGCTCTATACCGGAATCGCCAAAGATGCCGAGGCGCGTCTGGCCAAACACCGGTCCGGGAAGGGCGCCGCCTACACCCGCACCCACCTCCCCGTGACGCTGATTTATAAGGAAGACAAGCTGACGCGCTCGGCCGCCCTCATCCGGGAAGCCGCCATTAAGAGCTTCCCACGTGCTCGAAAAGAAAAACTCATCGAGGCCTTGATAATTTGAATTTAATAAGTCCCATTTCTGGCATGGGCCTATTGGTCCTCAATATTTAGCCCTTCGCTCCATTCCAACTCCGTTTTAACCTCCATACAATAAGTTGTCATATGAATAACCATCTTCGACGCTTGGTCGCACTCCTTTTGATTTGCTGCTTTGCGGCCGACCCGGCCTCAAGCGCCGGTCTGAATTATGAGTACGGGACGCTAACGCAGACTGCTGCTCGACCAACTCAACATTCGTTGTTTGATTCGCAGGCACTCTCCACCGGCGCGCTTTTCTATTGGTCGGGTTCGTTTGAGCAAAGAATCCTTGATCGGATCGTTGGATTGATTCCCTCTTTCGAAGCAGTCAGACCCTGGTGGGAGCGCGATTTGCTCCCTGTGACGGGCCGCTTCTTTGCCAGCCCATTGGGCGAATCCGATTGGGATGCTGTCATTGCGGCATGCTGGAGAACGGTATCCCCTTCCCATACAGCTGGAAAAATAGGGGCATTGGTCCTTCGTCAGGAGAACATCGTTCCTGTGGTCACGCCGTTTACTGAAATCGACGACATGTATCGCGTAGACGAGCCGGCGGCAGGCCGGTATATGAAATACTTGGCGACGGACATGGGAGTCGGCGCGGTTCTCATCGCGGGCGCCACAGGTGAATTCAAAGCCATGGTGCAGAAACTGCATCAGGAGACCATCCGGGTTCTCACGGCGCAGGCGAAGGCCAACGGTTTAACGGCCTATGTGAACGTGACCGGGCCTCTGTGGCAGGAGACCTTCGAGAACGCCCAGGTGGCCCTTCAG
>Ga0206840_1065_pt2 | contig 19417 bp, 8 predicted proteins | sample Alteio_BWOrgCont_24_FD_152633 | JGI IMG/M metagenome (GOLD analysis project Ga0206840, IMG submission 152633) | Enriched cells from forest soil in Barre Woods Harvard Forest LTER site, Petersham, Massachusetts, United States -... | ecosystem: Environmental > Terrestrial > Soil > Temperate forest > O... | reverse complement strand
TAAAAAGTTATGAGAGCATTAAAAATGAATTCAAATCCATTCCCAATGTTTTGGCGGTAACTATATCACATGGGTTACCAGGTGGAGGTAGTGCTAATGCCCATTCTGAATTGGAGAACAGGCAGGGCGCTATGCAGCCGCTAAATATCAATATGTATGATGTTGATTACGACTTTATACCGGTGTATGGAATGAAAATGATAGCTGGTCGTACCTTTTCTAAAGATTATGGAACAGATACAACAAAAGCTATTGTTATAAACGAGGCAACTGCAAAAATACTTGGCTATACTTCGCCAAAGGATGCAATTGGTAAAAAATTCTCACAATGGGGGCGTGAAGGCCAAATAATAGGGGTAGTTAAAGATTTCCATTACCGCTCTTTACAAGAAAATGTTGAGCCTTTGAACATGCGTGTAAACCCATCCAATGCAAGGATATTCACTTTAAAAATAGCCGCAAGCGATATACCGGCTACCATAGCAGCAATACAAGCCAAATGGAAATTGTTAATTCCGCAGCGACCGTTCAACTACGTCTTTCTTGACGAGAATTTCAACAAACAATATGCCGGTGAAGAGCGGTTTGGCAAGCTATTTATGTATTTCGCTGTATTGGCCATATTTATATCGTGCCTTGGTTTATTGGGGCTGGCATCCTACAGCACATTACAGCGTACCCGCGAGATCGGCATCCGCAAAGTATTGGGTGCCAGCATACCGGGTATTGTAAATATGCTTTCGAGGGAGTTTTTGATACTGGTAGTGATAGCTGCATTTATTGCTTTCCCGCTATCATGGTATGGCATGAATAGCTGGCTTAAAGATTTCGCCTATAAAGAGAATATAAGCTGGATGGTGTTTGCCATAGCCGGGTTACTGGCGTTTATGATAGCTATTACTACCGTGAGTTTCCAGGCTATACGGGCGGCATTGGCTAATCCTGTGAAAAGTTTGAGAAGTGAGTGATTAGGTGATTGGTTGACCTGTTGCGAACCAACTAATCATAAGTTAACTGGTCACCGATTAACAGTTAATTATGTGAATTCATATACATTCCATATCACCCTTTATGACCTGTTTTTCTTCGGAATGACATTCATCGGATCGACTTTTGCTTTGCAGTTATGGTTTGCCAAAAGTCTCAATCGCACCGCTAACAGGTGTCTTGCTTTGGCGTTGGTCACTATGATCTTATTGATGGTACGGATACTGGTCGTCGATGTCCGGCTCGATAGCCGCCTGCCTGGTTGGGACAGGCTCCCGATGCAATTTCTGCTTGCTCTTGGGCCTCTGATTTATTTTTATGTGCTAAAAATAACACGCCCGGGGCATAGTTTTAGTTATAAGGACCTGCTGCATTTTAGCCCTTTGCTGCTTGAATTGGGCGTTCAGGCATTGGAGATCAGGGAAAGTATCCAAACGGGGGTTGCTACTTACAATACGCCGGCTTTCCAATTGCTGAACCCTATACTGCAATTATTGATATTTATTTCAATCATAACCTACGTGTACCGGTCAGATAGGCTCATCCAAAATTTCTACCGGCGATTGCCGCCTATGCTGATGGACCGGTCGCTTCTCGAATTCCGGTGGCTGCGCCGTTTATTGGCGGCTACCGCTTTGTTATGGCTGGTGTGGGGGGCTTATACCGCAGTTGATTATTTTGGTTATCAAAATCAGTTAGGAATACACGTTTATTATCCTTTTTATATCTTCTTTGCTGTAATCATCATTTGGACTGCGGCTGCTGCTGTCTTAAAGCCACAGGGTGGATTGGTGGCTCAACAGCCCCTTGCTCCGAAGCCGTCTCCATCGCCCGTATCAAGAGAAAAAGGTATCTGGCTGAAACAGGTTATGGAGGCCAACTGCTATTACCGTGACCCGGATTTAAGTTTAAGTTCGCTGGCCGAAAAACTTGATCTGACCACCCATGAATTATCCCGGTTGATCAATACTGAACTCAAAAAAAGTTTCAACGATTTCATCAACGAATACCGTGTTCGGGATGTCGCCGGTAAAATACAGGATACTGCCAATGATCATATAACCCTCCTTGGTATCGCATATGAATCCGGGTTCAATTCCAAAACTACTTTTAACCGGACTTTCAGGCAATTGACCGGTAAAAGCCCGGCGGAGTATAAAAATGACCTGAAAAAAGAGCGACCATCTTATAACATGGGGCGTCATCCCCAATTTGCAGCGGTAATTTCGAATCATGAAACCACGCATATGTGGTCAGAAGAGAAATTAAAACGCAACTATATGTTTAAAAATTATTTAAAAACGGCAATCCGTACCCTTCGGAAAAACAAAGGATTTACAGCTATTAATGTGCTGGGACTTTCTGTCGGCCTGGCTACCTGTTTACTCATTGTATTTTATGTGGTCGACGAATTAAGCTACGATAAGTACAACGTTAAAGCTGACAGGATATACCGTATTACCACAAATGCCAAAATAAACGGTCACGCCGGGGTGTATGCCACCACAGAAGGGCCACTGCTGGCTGCTTTAAAAGGTCATTTCCCGGAAATTGAAAACGTGACCAGGATTATAGATAATAGTGGTCTCGCGGTTTCAGCCTCCAAATTTAGTATCCGCAAAGGGGCAAGTAATATCCAGGAGAAAAAGGTAGTGTACACCGAATCGAGTTTGTTTGATGTATTTACTTTGCCTGCGGTTTTGGGTGACCTGAAGAAATCACTGGATGAACCGCACACGGCCGTTATCACCGAAAGTACAGCGCAAAGATATTTCGGTAAGACGGATGTGGTAGGAAAAGTGCTGACTATAAACGATACGAGCCTTTACCGCATTACTGCTGTAATAAAAGATATTCCGCTGCAATCGCATTTTAATTTTGATTTTTTCTTGTCATTCTCTACGCTGCCCGAAAGCCACTGGACGGGATGGGGTTATAGCGGCGTGCATAACTACCTGTTATTGAAGCCCGGCGCAAATATTAAGGACCTCGAATCTAAGATCGCACAACTCGAGATCAAAAATTCGCCGGGCCCGGCGAACTTATGGACAACAGGAGGCAACTATCTTCGACCAGAATTAACGCCGCTGCTTAACATTCACCTGAAGTCAACCGCTGAGTTTGAACTGGATAAGGGCGGCAGTATACAATATGTTTATATATTCTCCTTCATCGCCGTGATCATTTTGCTGATAGCCTGTATCAACTTCATGAACCTGTCTACCGCGCGTTCATCCAACCGGGCCAAAGAGGTAGGGGTGCGAAAAGTTTTGGGTTCGTCACGCAAATACCTGATCGCCCAGTTTTTGACCGAATCTACTTTGGTTACCCTGGTTTCAACTTTGATCGCAATAGTGCTGGCTGTATTATTATTGCCTTTATTTAACCAGGTATCCGGGAAACAATTGAGCTTTACCCTGCAATCGTTAACCTGGCTTGTACCTTCGCTGATCGTTATTGTGATCGTTGTTGGCTTTCTCGCAGGCTCGTACCCGGCATTGTATCTTTCAGGCTTCCGGCCGATAGAAGTATTGAAAGGAAAGTTATCGGCAGGATTTAAGAGCAGCGTTTTGCGGAGCTCATTAGTAGTGTTCCAATTTTCGATATCTATTGCGCTTATTATAAGTACGCTGGTGATCTACAATCAATTGAATTATATCCACAATAAAAGTCTCGGCTTTAACCGCGACCAGGTACTGGTGATCAAAAACACCAATGTACTGGGCAAACAAGCTGAATCGTTGAAAAAAGAATTGAAACAAATGCCCGGAGTTGTCAATGCAACCATGTCATTATATCAACCCACTGGTAACGACCGGCTGATCACAGGCTTGTTCCCTCATCGCGAAATCGATATTAAGAATGATATTCTAACCCAGTTTTGGACGGTAGATGATGACTATATGAACACCATGGGGTTGCAATTGGTTGCGGGCCGAAACTTCTCCAAACAAATGGCATCAGATACAGCCGCTGTAATTGTGAATGAAGCTTTTGCCGAAAAGTTCGGCCAGAAAGATCCGCTTAACAAATTTGTTTACCGCGATTTTGACCATGTGCAGCAATTTCATATTGTTGGAGTGGTTAAAAATTTTCATTTTGAATCTTTGAGAGATAAAATTTCACCCCTGGTACTTGTTTATTCACCCGATAACGGAGCCATCAGCGTAAAGGTAAAAACAGCTGATCTTTCAGGCCTCATATCACAGATAGAGGATAAATGGAAGCATTTTTCACCAAATCAACAATTCAGTTATTCTTTTATGGACCAGGATTTTGACGCTACTTATCGCACTGAAAAACGTTTGGGTACACTATTTATATCATTCAGCACGCTGGCAATTTTGATCGCCTGCCTTGGCTTATTCGGGCTGGCTGCTTATGCTGGAGAACAACGGACTAAGGAAATCGGCATCCGCAAGGTGCTGGGCGCAACAGTGTCGGGTATAGTAGGTATGCTATCGATGGATTTTATCAGGCTGGTGTTTATATCCATGCTTATCGCTTCGCCGCTGGCCTGGTATTTTATGAATGAGTGGCTGCAAAACTTTGCCTACCGTACCGAACTTCATTGGTGGATATTGGCCATAGCATGTATTGTAGCGGTATTGATAGCTTTTGTCACCATTAGTTTCCAGGCAATTAAAGCGGCATTGGCAAACCCGGTGAAGAGCCTTCGCTCAGAGTGATAAATTATATAAATAAAATTGCAAGACACTGCAACCTATAAGCTGCCGGACGCGTCTGATAAATAACCATTTGGATAAAGATCATGATCAGGAACTACATCAAAACCGCATTCAGGAACCTGTTGAAAAACAAGGGTTTTACAGCTATCAATGTTTTAGGGCTGGCTTTAGGGCTGGCCACCTGCCTTCTTATTGTTTTTTACGTTTTCGACGAGTTGAGCTTCGACAGGTACAATGTCAACCTTGAACATATTTACCGCTTAAACAACAACATCAAGTTTGGCGGTAATGAGGGTGTTTATTCCGAATCACCTGCACCAACTGCGGCTGCGTTAAAAGCTGACTTTCCCGAAATTGAGCAGGTAACACGTTTCAGGCAACGGGGCGGCAACCTGGTAAAAAAAGGTGATCATAATATCCAGGAGGATATGATGGTATATGCCGATCCATCTGTTTTCAAGGTGTTTACCTTACCTATGATCGATGGCGACCCGGCAACTGCGCTCAAAGAAACGCACTCGGTTGTCATCAATGAAAAGACCGCGTTAAAATATTTTAACACGACTAACGCGGTAGGGAAAGTGCTAACCTTTAACGATACCGCCCTGTACAAAGTAACAGGTGTGATGAAAAATATCCCCAAACAATCACATTTTGATTTCGACTTTTTTATCTCGATGTCAAGCCTGAACGAAAGCAAGGACGATTCGTGGTTCAGTAATAACTTTGACACTTATATCCTCTTCAGGCCCGATGCTGACATTAACCGGTTTACTGCCAAACTACCTGAATTCGTAAAAAAACATGCCGAGCCCCAATTGCAGAGTATTTTGCATATGAATTTCGCAACCCTGGAAAAAGGCGGTAATTATTTCCGGTTTAGCCCTTTCCCGCTAAAAAAAATACACCTGGAGTCAACCGCCAAGTATGACCTGGGTACTAAAGGCGACATTAAAATCGTCTACATTTTTTCGGCGATAGCCATATTTATATTACTAATTGCCTGTGTCAATTTCATGAACCTTTCAACAGCCCGTTCATCTAATAGAGCAAAGGAAGTAGGGGTACGCAAGGTGTTAGGTTCGCCGCGCAAATATTTGATCGCTCAGTTCCTTACAGAATCGGTGATGGTAACACTTGCAGGGGCCATTATTGCGGTGCTGCTGGCTTGGGGCTTTCTGCCTTTATTTAATCAGATGTCGGGTAAAGAATTAGCGGTTACACCTCAAATAATAAGTTGGCTGATACCCGTGATGGTCGTTTTTATTATAATGGTAGGCTGTATTGCAGGCTCATATCCGGCCCTATTCCTTTCTGGTTTCCAACCCATCGAGGTGCTTAAAGGCAAACTGGCCTCAGGTTTTAAAGGTGGGATGCTGCGCAGCTCGCTGGTAGTTTTCCAGTTCTTCATTTCAATAGTGCTTATCATCGGAACGTTTGTTATTTACAATCAGCTCCAATACATCCAGAATAAGGATGTAGGTTATAACCGCGATCACGTGATGATCATAAACCGCACATGGACGCTCGGCAAAAAAGCCAAAGTATTTAAGGACGAGGTTAAACAACTGGCCGGTGTAAAAAATGCAACTATGACGGGCTTCTTGCCCACAGGCGGCGATAATAACAATTCAACTTTATTTAAAGACCCTGTGCTTGACGCCAAAAGATCCGTACAAAGTGCGATATGGACCATCGACGAAGATTATATCCCTACGCTTGGTATCAAAGTAAAAACGGGCAGAAATTTTTCCCGTGAAATGAAGACGGATACAGATGCCATCATCATCAATGAAGCCGCCGAGCAATTATTAGGTTTTAAAGACCCCTTGAATCAACTGCTTTACCTGCCTATGGACAGTAAGGCAAGCATCATGAAGCCATTTCACATCGTAGGGGTGATCAAAAACTTCAATTTTAAGTCGCTAAGAGAAAGTGTAACGCCTTTGGTTCTTTTTGATTCTGACGATACAGGCGCCCTCACTGTGCGTATGAACTCAACCGATATACCCGGTTTATTGGCACAAATTAAAAGTAAATGGGCCAGTCTATCACCAAATCTGCAATTCGATTACTCATTTATGAACGAGGATTACGAAGGGCTTTATCGTGCTGAACAGCGCACCGGAAAAATAGCCGTAGCGTTTACCTCATTAGCGGTTGTCATTGCGTGCCTCGGCTTATTTGGCCTTGCCGCCTATGCAGCAGAGCAACGCACCAAAGAGATCGGTATCCGTAAAGTGTTAGGAGCCAGTATTTCAACTATTGTGGGTATGTTGTCGAAAGATTTTATCAAGCTGGTACTTATTGCCATTCTTGTTGCTGCGCCTGTTGGCTGGTTTTTTATGAATAAATGGCTGGAGGGTTTCGCATACCGCCAGGAATTTCAATGGTGGGTGGTGATCCTGGCCGGCGTGGGTGCTATTTTGATCGCTTTTATTACCATTAGTTTCCAATCCATCAAAGCTGCCCTGACAAACCCGGTTAAGAGTTTAAAGAGCGAGTAAGCCATTTAAAGTCCTCAGTCTTAAGTTCAAAGTCGAAAGTCATTTTTAATGAGGACTTAGAACTTACGACTTGTGGCTTCAAACTTCAATAAGACTGTATCATAACCGGACAGCTTTGTGTTACACAAACGGACAATATTTATTCTTACTATTGTGTAAATATCTATAAATCAATATTTTGATTTTTTGGTATTCATTTTCGTTGGAATGATTAAATTCTTCATTCTATGATACGCAATTATTTAAAAGTCGCCTGGCGCAACTTATTTCGTAACAAGTTCTTTTCAACTATTAATATCCTTGGCCTGGCATTAGGCATAGTATGCAGTTTACTCATTTTTTTATGGGTGCAAAACGAGTTGAGTGTCGATTCTTACCACGCTAATGATAAACAATTGTATGCTGTTGTTGAGCGCCAGTATTACGATAATAAAGTAATGGGACAATATAGTGTTCCCGGAGTTTTGGCCGACCAGATGAAAAAAGTGCTGCCCGAAGTTGAGTATGCAACACAACTTCATAATGGAGATAGAAATACTTTCCAGGTGGGCGATAAGATTTTGAAGATAGACGGCGCTTTTGCGGGTGAAGATATTTTTAAAATGTTTAGTTATCCGTTGCTGGAGGGCAAAGCACAGACAGCACTAAATGATCCTTCGTCCATTGCAATATCAAGGAAAATGGCCGAAGATTTTTTTGGGAGTCCGCAGGCAGCCATCAATAAGTCGATCAGGTACGAGAACAAACAAGATTTTAAGATCACTGCCGTTTTTGAGAACCTTCCGGAAAATACATCTACCAAATTTGATTATTTGATCAACTGGTATCAGTATTTAAAAGAAAACGACTGGGCAAAACAATGGGGTAATAACGGCCCGGAGGCTTATGTGATGCTGCGCCCGGATGCTAACCCGGCATTGGTTGATAAAAAAATAGCACATTTCCTTGATCTGTATAATAAAGAGCAAACCAAAGCTTTCAGGGAGCAATTGGGCCTGCAAAAATTTAGTGAAGTTTATCTTTATTCGGATTTAAAGACCGGCAAACCGTCCGGTGGGCGCATTCAATATGTTCATTTGTTTAGCATAGTGGCCGTATTTATCTTATTGATCGCCTGTATTAATTTTATGAACCTTACAACAGCACGTTCTATTAAACGTGCCCGCGAAATAGGCGTTCGCAAGGTTGTAGGAGCGGTAAGGTCGGTTTTAATAAGGCAGTTTCTTGGCGAGGCCATCCTGTTAACTTTATTGGCGGTTATTGCTGCACTTGCCCTGATGGTTGTGCTGCTACCTGTATTTAATACCATTACGCAAAAACAGATCGGATACCCGTTTGCTCATTTTACATTTTGGATTTGGTTGTTCGCCTTAACTTTTATAACAGGTATCATATCGGGTAGTTACCCGGCGTTGTTTTTATCAGGGTTTAACCCCGTAACGGTGTTAAAAGGCGCTGTAAAACTAAGTACCGCCTCGGCTATGTTCCGCAAGGGGCTTGTAGTGTTTCAATTTTTCATGTCGATCGTATTGATCATCGGTACCATAGTAGTGTCAAAGCAGGTAAACTATATCCAGACAAAAAACCTGGGTTACGACCGCGAAAACCTGCTCTATGTTCCGCTTGAAGGCGATTTGTATACCAAATACGATATCTTTAAAAATGAAGGACTAAGGATGCCGGGTATAAAAGATGTAAGCCGCATTACTAGCAGCCCCACCAACTTTGACAGCAGCACTTACGGGGTTAATTGGACGGGAAAAGACCCTAACCTTAATATCATGTTCACCCAGGTGGGGGTAGACTATGATTTCACAAAAACAATGAAGCTGACAATGGCTGACGGCCGTGATTTTTCGCGCGATTTTGCGTCAGACTCAACGGGATATATCCTCAACGAAACAGCGCTTAAAAGAATTGGCTATAAGAATCCTATCGGGAAACCTTTTACTATGTGGGGCAAAAAAGGGTATATCGTTGGTATTTTGAAAGACTTTCATTTCAATTCACTTCATGACCCGATATATCCTTTGATAGTGAGATTGCAGGCTAAAGATATTTATGGGAACATACTTATTCGCACCAAGCCGGGCCAAACCAGGGAAGCTATCGCTTCCATCGAAAAACTCTGCAAGGAATTGAATCCCAAGTTTACAGTCAATTACCAATTTTCGGACCTTGAATACCAAAAGCTGTACAACAACGAACAGGTTGTTGCTAAATTATCAGATGCATTTGCTATCCTGGGTATTTTTATCTCATGCCTGGGTTTATTAGGCCTGGCTATGTTTACCGCCGAACAGCGCACCAAAGAAATAGGCATTCGTAAAGTGCTGGGTGCAAGCGTAGGTTCTTTATTTACTTTGTTATCAAGGGAGTTTGTGGTGTTGGTAATAATGGCATTGCTTTTAGCTACGCCGGTTGCCTGGTATTCGATGAATGATTGGTTGCTCAATTATCAGTATCATATTGATATTGAGTGGTGGATATTCTTGTTGGCAGGCTTGGTGGCAATTGTGATCACACTGGTAACCGTAAGCTTTCAATCGGCTAAGGCAGCTTTGATGAACCCGATAAAGAGTTTGAGAAGCGAGTAAAATAGTTGACAGTGTGCAGTAGCAGTTGCCAGTTGAAATCTCACGTTCTTTTAGATTTAGAGTTTAGAAATTAGGATTTAGAATTTAACCCATCATGATAAAAAACTATTTTAAAGTCGCCTGGCGCAACATCTGGAAACATAAAGTCTTTTCAGGTATCAATATTATCGGACTGGCCGTAGGCATGGCCGCCTTTATGGTTATCATGATGTTTGTGGCCTATGAAAAGAGCTTCGATAATTTCCACACCAAAAACATTTACCGGTTAAATGAGGTGCAAAGTGTTGGCCAGCAAGGGGCTACACAAAAGGTAGCCCTATCCATGTTCCCGATGGGGCCGGCTTTAAAACAGGAATTACCGGAAATAAAGAACTTTACCCGCGTAAACTGGCACGAAAAATACCAGATGACTTATGGGCCGAAGAAATTATTCTTTCCTGAAATGTTTGCGGTTGATTCTACTTTCCTAAAAATATTCGATTTTAAAATACTGCGCGGCGATAGGGAAACAGCCCTGTTAAAACCACATAGCGTAATGCTTACCGAGTCGGCAGCTAAAAGGCTGTTTGGCGATGCCGATCCAATGGGCAAGGTAATAACCCATTATGGTGATGATACCGTTACGTTTGCCGTAACCGGCATACTTGCTGACATACCAAAGAATTCGCAATTGCAGTTTGACGGTGTGTTTTCGTTTAGTAGCATATACAAACCCTGGATGGCCAAAAACTGGGGCGGTAATTGGCTAAATACCTATATGGAGTTGGCTCCCGGTACAAAAACTGCTGTATTGGAAAGTAAGTTCCCGGCATTTATAAAAAAACATCTTGGCCCTGATGGCAATAAATACATGAAGCTATTTGTATTGCCTTTGAAAGATGTACACGCAAATTCTGCCGATATAGGGCTTGATTACATCAACTATCAAAAGTTCGATAAAAAGTCAACTAACCTTTTCGCCATTATCGCCTTGATCGTATTGGTAATTGCCTGCGTCAATTTCATTAATCTTTCAACTGCGCGGTCGGCTGAACGGGCGAAGGAAGTTGGTGTTCGTAAATCTATTGGTGCATATCGCTTTCAACTGGCTGTTCAATTCCTGGCCGAAACCGTGCTTATCTCATTTATAGCCCTGGTATTTGCGGTGATCCTGGTTGAACTGGCCTTGCCTTATATTAATAACCTGAGCGAGAGAACTATTACATTAAACATTTTCAGCAGTCCTGGTATGATTGTGACCGTATTTGGCGGCACATTGGTAATAGGTGTGCTTTCCGGCCTTTACCCTGCTATCTATTTATCTTCTTTTGATGCCGTTCGGGTACTTAAAGGTTCAATTCAGGTAGGTAAAGACAAGGGCCTGTTACGTAATATCCTTGTTGTTACGCAATTTTCAAGCGCTATTTTCCTGATGATCGCAACTGTATTCGTTTTAAGGCAACTAAAATTTATGCAGAGCCAGGATCCCGGCTATAACCGAGAACAGATCGTCAATATACCTCTGGACGGTGTTACTACAAAAAAATACGACCTGTTTAAAAGTGAGTTGTCGGGCAGCACTTTAGTTTCCGGAGTAACCGCTTCACAGGATATTTTAGGGAGCCACCTTGACCAAACCGGTGTAACTTTCAGACCTTCAAATGGGCCTAAGGTAGATTTGGGCACAACCCTGCTGGTGGTCGACAATAACTACCTTGACCTCTATAAAATTAAAATGGCAGAGGGGAAAAATTTCACGCACGGTAAAACGGAAGATGGGAGGGAGTTTATTGTTAACGAAGCATTGGCAAAAGAACTGCTGAAAGATCACCCCAATGCTCCTTTGTCATCTTTAATAGGGCAGCGGTTTGGCTTTGATTCGTTAGGCACTATCAGGGGCATTGCCAAAAACTTCAATTTCAACTCATTACAATATAAAATTGAGCCGATGTTTATGGTAAGCGCCCATAATTGGGGATTCAGGGATGTATCAGTAAAGATCAATGGTAAAAATACAGATGCTGCAATCGCCTTTATTAAATCAAAATGGGCAAGCGTTTACCCGGATTATCCTTTTGAATACCAATTTCTGGATGACCATTTTGCTGATGTTTATAAAGCCGATAACCAGGTTAGCCAGATAGTGGGCATCCTGGCCGGATTGGCCATATTTATATCCTGCTTAGGGTTATTTGGACTGGCATCGCATTCTGCCGAAAAACGGGTAAAAGAGATAGGCGTACGAAAAGTATTAGGGGCATCGGTGCAACGAATTGTGTTATTGCTTTCCGGTAATTTCCTGGTACTAGTTTTAATTGCAAACCTGATAGCATGGCCTTTAGCTTTGTACGCTGTCTATAAATTTCTTTCGGGGTATGCTTACCGTATTGACATAAGCTGGGTGATATTTGCAATTGTAGGGCTTGTTTCGGTATTTATAGCTTTAATAACCATTAGTTTTCAATCCGTTAAAGCAGCGATCGCCAACCCGGTAAAAAGCCTTCGGTCAGAGTGAGTTATGGCTTGCAAAGAGAGTTTGAGAAGCGGGTAAAATATATTTCTGTTTTGATGCAACGTATTTATCTGAAAGATTGTCTTTTAAATAAACAAACTCAAAAAACATGAAAACTTACATTTTACTATTTTTCCTTGCCTGTCAATCCCTTGCAGTTTTGGCGCAGGACGATGAAAAAACACCATACCTTACTAAGTCATTATCCAATGACGCTATAAGCAGCGTGGTAGTCACCACCTCGGCGGGAGGCATCCATGTTAGCGGCGAAAGCGGCCAGCAGCCACGTATCGATGTTTATATCCGCGGTAACAACGGTCGTGAATTGTCTAAAGACGAGATCAAAAAACGCCTGGATGAAAATTTCGATATGAGCATTACGGTTAATAACCATGAATTGCAGGCTATTGTTAAGAACAAGCATGACCACATAGACTGGAACGAAGATGGCCTGAGCATATCATTCAAAATTTATGTTCCTGAGCAGGTCAGCACTGACCTGCACACCAGCGGTGGCGGAATACATCTTGACAATTTAAAAGGCAATGAAAAATTCACGACAAGTGGTGGTGGGTTGGATATTAATAAACTGAATGGTACTATTCATGGCAACACATCTGGTGGTGGTATCCATGTAACTAATTCAGGCGACGATATTGACCTTCATACCAGTGGGGGTGGAATTACAGCAAACAATTGTACAGGTACAATAAAACTCGAAACTTCCGGTGGAGGCCTTGAGCTTGAAAATTTAAAAGGGACCATTGATGCTCACACAAGCGGTGGCGGTGTAAGGGGTAATAATATTGAAGGCGAATTGGTTACAAGTACTTCGGGTGGCGGCATCGACCTTAGAGATATGAAATGCAGCCTTAGCGCCTCAACAAGTGCAGGTAGCTTAAATGCCCAAATAAAGCAAGTAGGTAAATATCTGAAGTTAAGCACGAGCGCCGGTAATATCGACGTGGAATTACCGGCTAACCAGGGGCTTGATCTGAATTTGAATGCTGAAAGAATAGACCAGCAACAATTTCCAAAATTTAGTGGCAATTGGAGTTCAAGGCATATTAAAGGAAGTATAAATGGTGGCGGTGTAGCTGTTGATGCCAATGCCAATAGCGGTGACATCAATATACATTTCAATTAATTATACATCAGAATCGATATAAATCAAACATAAGATAATGAAGAAGTATTTCATATTATTTATAGTTGCCTGCCAGGGCGTTATCGCTTTGGGGCAGGATAATAAAACGCCATACCTGACGAAGTCATTAGCCAATGACGGTATCAAAAATGTATATGTTTCAACATCAGGTGGCAGCATAACCGTAAGCGGTGCATCCGGCCAGGAGCCAAGGGTTGAGGTTTACATTACCGGCAATAACGGCTTTACACCGTCAAATGACGAGATCAAAAAACGCCTTGATGAAAATTATACACTTGATATCAGTGTAAGCAATGGCGAAGTACACGCAGTGGCCAAAAACAAACATGATGGCAATTGGGACTGGCACAAATCGCTAAACATTGCATTTAAAATTTATGTACCTCAAAATGTGGCCACTAATCTTGAAACCAGCGGCGGCAGCATCCACCTGGATAACCTGACCGGCGAAGAAAAATTCGAAACTAGTGGTGGCAGCCTGCACCTGGATCATTTGATCGGTAAAATTCATGGCAGAACATCAGGCGGCAGCATTTCGGTTTCTAATTCAAGTAACGATCTTGACCTGGAAACAAGCGGCGGCTCAATACATGCTGATAACTGTTCGGGCACTATAAAGCTCGAAACCTCCGGCGGTTCCCTGCATCTTGAACAATTAAACGGTAAAATTGATGCCTCAACCAGCGGCGGCAGCGTATCAGCCAGTAATATTAAAGGCGAATTGCATACAGGCACTTCGGGTGGCAGTATCAATCTAACTGGTTTGGCTTGTAGCTTGGATACTTATACCAGCGGTGGCAGTATTCATGTGCAGCTAACTGAAGTGTCAAAATTTGTAAAAATTGACGCAAGCGGCGGCCATGTTGACCTGCAATTACCATCAAAACAAGGGTATGACCTGAATTTACACGGTGACAGAGTAACTGCTGATTTAGGCAGCGGTTTTAGCGGCACACAGGAAAAAGATAAGGTTGAAGGTAAACTAAACGGAGGCGGCGTATCCGTAGATGTAAACGGCAGCAACAGGGTAAATTTAACATTAAACTGATTTTAAGAAATAACGGGCCGGAACATAGTTCCGGCCTTTTTTATTCGTTATCTTTTTACAAACTCAAAATGTAAAGCTTTATGATCAAAAACTATTTAAAAGTCGCCTGGCGCAACCTGCGTAAAAACAGCCTTTACAGCCTGATCAATATCGGCGGGCTTGCTATAGGAATGGCCGTTAGCTTTATGCTGCTCATTTATGTGTATAATGAGTTCAGCTTTGATAAATTCAATGCCAATAATGACAGGCTTTACCACGTTTTGCGGAATCAACCGAGTAACGGCGAAATATTCACTAACTCTGCTACGCCTGTTCCGCTGGCGCCTGCCATGATGAAGGATTTTCCGGAAATCGACAAGATCGCTCGTACCAACTGGACTAACCACGATTTGATAAACTATAAAGATAAAGCGTTGAAACTGGGCGTGATGTCAGCCGATCCAGCTTTCCTTGACATGTTTACCTATACCTTTATACATGGTGATAAAAAAACGGCTTTGTCCGATCCCTCATCCATTGTTTTAACCCAGTCAAGCGCTAAAGCTCTTTTTGGTGATGAAAACCCGGTTGGCCAGGTGATCAAAATGGATAACCAATACCCCATGAAAGTAAGCGCAGTTGTAAGTGATAATCCTCAAAACTCATCTTTTTATTTCGATATGCTGATGTCATGGCAGGGTTTTGAGGCACATCAGAGTTGGATCAAAACTTCCGGTTGGGGTAATTATTCGTTCCAGACCTGGGCAATGTTAAAGCCCAATGCTTCATTAACTACAATAAATGCCAAACTGAAAAACATTGTCGCCAAATACGACCCGGATAACAAAGAGAATACCATGTTCCTCTATCCGTTCGCACAAGAACACTTGTATGGACAGTTTAAAAACGGTAAAAATATTGGCGGTGCTATTGAGTCGGTGCATTTATTTCTGTACCTGGCTATCGGCATCCTGCTCATTGCCTGTATCAACTTTATGAACCTTTCCACTGCGCGTTCTGAACGCAGGGCGAGGGAAGTAGGTATACGCAAGGCTATAGGTTCAAGCCGCGGGGCGCTGATAGCCCAATTTATAGGAGAATCGGTTTTGATGGCTTTTATCTCGTTCCTGGTAGCTGTCGGGCTCGTAGCGTCGCTTTCGGGTAGTTTTAGTACGCTGATCAATATCAATCTTCACGTACCTTACGATAATATTTTCGCATGGATTGCAGCACTTGGAGTAACGATATTTACCGGTATTGTTGCAGGCAGCTACCCTGCGTTATTCCTGTCGTCATTCAAACCGGTTAAGGTGCTTAAGGGGCAGATGATCAACGTCAGATCAGTTGTAACGCCGCGGAAGATATTGGTAGTTGCACAATTTACCTTTGCCGTGGCGCTGATACTGGTTAGTATATTTATATATAAACAGATCAACTTTATCAAAGACCGGCCGGTAGGTTATGACCAGCGCGGTTTGGTTGAAATGCCTGACGACGGTGTGATGGACAAGAAATTCGACACATTTCGTCAGGATCTGATCAATTCTGGTGCAATAACTGACGCTGCTTTAACAGGAAATAGCTTATCCCAAAATAATAGCAGCTCATGGGGTATTACATGGCAAGGGCAATTGCCTGGTGAAGATAAAATACCTATCGACCAGGAAGCAGTGACGTATCATTTTGTAAATACTTACGGTTTAAAATTGATTGAAGGCCGGGATTTCTCTTCCGCATATCCTGCCGATTCGGCCGCCATCATTCTCAACCAGGCCGCAGTGAAAATGATGCGTTTTAAAGAACCTTTGGGACAGATAGTAAAATACCAGGGACAAAACTGCAAGGTCGTTGGTGTGGTTGAGAACTTTGTATGGGGATCGCCGTACGACCCGGTAAAGCCTGCAATTATTGGGTTTAACAAGGGCTGGACCGGTAGCATCGGCTTACGCCTGAATCCTGCCAAATCGGTAACAGCAAGCATCGATATTATTCAAAATATCTACAAAAAATATAACCCTGAATACCCGTTCGAATATAAATTCATCGATGAAAAGTTCGCCAATAAATTCAGTAATGAGAAACGGTTGGGCAATATGGCTATCATTTTCACCAGTCTTACTATCATCATATCATGCCTTGGTTTATTCGGCCTGGCATCTTTCTCGGCAGAGCAAAGGCGGAAAGAAATAGGTATACGAAAAGTGCTTGGTGCTTCCATTAGCAGCCTTTGGCTTAACTTATCGCAGGAGTTTGTGTGGCTGGTGCTGATATCATTCCCGATAGGCGCGGCTTTAAGCTGGTGGTATGTTCACAATTGGATGAGTAAGTACACCTATCGTACCGAACTGAGTTTATGGGTATTTGGAACAACATTGGTGGCGAGCCTGACGATCTGCCTGGCCACGGTAAGCTGGCAGGCTATTAAAGCGGCTCTAACAAACCCGGTGAAAAGTTTGCGCTCGGAATAATAGATTAAGTAATACTATTTAGATCTTTTGGACTACCAGACTAAAATGTATCATCTCCGTACAGAAGAGTGTGTCATTTACGAACAGTTTCGTATATTGCGTTTTTATTAATTTATTGATAACAAGATAAATACATAATTGGCATATAATTTATTGCTGATATAAAAACATTTGCTATGATTCGGAATTATATCAAAACGGCCTGGAGAAACCTTGTTAAAAATAAGGTATTTTCATTTATCAATGTATTTGGCTTGTCGGTAGGGTTGGCCTGCTGTATGCTTATCATTGCTTATCTCTATTCAGAGCTAACTTATGATACTTATCCTGCGAAGTATAAGCAGCTTTACCGGGTGGGTGTTAAAACATTGGCAAATGGTGGTGTTACCGATTTTGCTTCCGCTGATATCGCTGTAGGCGAAGGCATTAAGCGTACATTTCCGCAGGTGCTGGCTTATACACGTATTTTCCGGCAGGGGCCTACGTTTGTTAGTTTTGGTGACAAACAATTCAAGGAGAATAAAACTGCGGTCGCCGATTCGAACTTTTTGCACCTGTTTTCTATTCCGCTGATCCAGGGTGATGATAAAACAGCGCTTGTCGAGCCAAATAGTGTTGTAATCAATCGAGAACTGGCTAAGAAATACTTTGGCAATGCACAGCCCATAGGTAAAATGTTAAAATTCGGTACGGCATTGATGAAAGTTACCGGGGTAATAGATAAAGTTCCGGATAATTCACATTTTCATTTCGATGCTTTTATCAGCATGTCTACTATGGGTCATAACCAGCCGCAAACCTGGAGTAACATAGGCTTGTATACCTATTTGCTCCTGGATGAGCATGCTGACCCTAAAAAACTGGAAGCTCAATTCCCTAAACTGGTAGCCAAATATGTAGTTCCGGAAACCCAGCACGATATGGGTGTAAGCCTTGCAGAGGCGCAAAAAGCGGTAAATACCTTTATCTTTTACCTGGTACCGATCACGGATATTCACCTGCATACCTCAACAAAGTTCGACCTTGAGCCTAACGGCGATATCAGCTATGTGTATATTTTTGGTGTTTTGGCGGTATTTATTTTGCTTTTGGCCTGTATCAATTTTACCAATCTCTCTACCGCCAGTTCAGCTAAGCGGTCTAAAGAAGTGGGTATACGCAAAGTGATGGGCTCGCTTAAAGAATGGCTGATAACCCAATTCCTGGTGGAATCGGTGATGCTTACACTATTCTCTATGTTGCTTGCTTTGGGGATAGTTTACCTGATGTTACCTTATTTTAACAACCTTGCCGGGAAACATATCAGCATTGGCTTCTTTTTTAATTTTAAGGCGCTCGGCATAGGTATGGGTTTGACGTTGCTTGTAGGTGTGCTCGCTGGGTTGTACCCCGCATTCTTCCTGTCGTCATTCCGCATCATCAATGTTTTGAAAGGAAGTATAGGCACCGAGCCTGCTAAAAAGAATTTCCTGCAAAGCAGCCTGGTTGTTTTCCAGTTTACGGTATCTACAGCATTGATCATATGCACATTTGTCGTTTACCAGCAGTTGCATTTTATGCAAAACAAAAAACTGGGATATGACAAAGATCAATTAGTGGTATTGAATGACACTTACACGCTTGGGAATAATGAATTTGCCTTTAAAGATCAGCTTTTACGTGATAGCCGTGTTGTGACTGGCACGGTCTCGACCGATATTCCGGGCAATGGCAACATGGGCGGGACAGAGATATATGCCAAAGAAAACAGATCAAACGAAACAAAGAATGAAATCCACACTAATATTTACCGTGTTGATGCGAATTATTTGTCGACGCTTGGTATCAAACTGATCGAAGGAAGGAATATCTCACCTGAATTCCCGGGCGATTCTTCATCCGTAGTTATAAACCAGGCAGCGGTAAGAGAATTGGGTTGGGGCAATAACGATCCGATCGGGAAAACCATCGTACGGTCGGGAAGAAAGGAATATACCGTGGTTGGTCTTGTTGCCGACTTTAATTACGCATCAGTAAAAGATAAAGTAGCGCCATTAATGATGCTGGCCAATCACAGGCATGGTAACATCATCCTGAAAGTAAAAACAGCCGATATAAGCGGTTTATTGAGCAGCATTAAAAAACAATGGAACGATTATCATGCCGGCAGCCCTTTTAGCTATTACTTTGTTGATGAGCAATTTGCTTCGTTGTACGGATCAGAGCAACGCACAGGAAGCATATTTACTTCATTTGCGGTAGTTGCCGTGATAATCGCAGGTCTGGGTTTATTCGGGTTAGCTGCGTTACACGGTATGTCCGGTCGGCATTGGTATTGTACTTGTCGTAGCTTAACTCATTGATCAGGTAAGTGATAATGAGCAAACAACAGGTAAGGCCGACGGTCAAACCAAACAGGTTGATGAACGAAATAAACTTGTGCCGCGTAATGTTGCGCCAGGCGCTCCTGAGATAATTCCTGAACATGGTGGTTAAGATTAATG
>Ga0206840_1062_pt1 | contig 19445 bp, 21 predicted proteins | sample Alteio_BWOrgCont_24_FD_152633 | JGI IMG/M metagenome (GOLD analysis project Ga0206840, IMG submission 152633) | Enriched cells from forest soil in Barre Woods Harvard Forest LTER site, Petersham, Massachusetts, United States -... | ecosystem: Environmental > Terrestrial > Soil > Temperate forest >... | reverse complement strand
ATCTTTGACCGCTCCACCACTGATTTTGAAGAAGGCGTGCGCAAACAGCTGATCATCAAAAAACTTCTTGATGATGTTGCGCCTGACGTGACCTTAAGCGACGACCAATTAAAGAAAGAATACCAAAAACGCAATGAAAAACTCACCTTGCAATATGTTTTGTTCAAGGCCGAGGATTACGGCAAGGACGCTACGGCCAGCGACGATGAAATCAAAAAATACTATGAGGAACATAAGGATGACTTCCGTCAGCCCGCCACCATTGTATTAAATTATGTGCAGACCAAGGACAAGGCCATGGCCGACACCCTTTCCAAAGAATTGACCCCCGGCGCTGATTTTGCCGCGACTGCCAAAGCCTTAAAGCTCGAGATGAAGACCTCGAGCGCTTTTACGCAGGACCAGCCCATACTGACCTTTGCCTCCAATCCCGATAATATCCAAAAATTCTTCGCCATGAAGCCGGGCGGATTCTCCCCGCCGCTGGAAGCCCCGGACGGCTGGCAGATTGTCCAGCTCAAGGAGAAAAAGGACGCCAGTGTGCCGCCTTTGGAAGAAATCAAAGATAAGGTCAAAGAAGCAGTGCTGGCGCAAAAAGGCTTTGCCCTGGCCAAGACCAAGGCAGACGCCATCATTGACCCGCTGGCTGATGCCTTAAGAACAAAAGATTTTAAAACAGCAGCACAAGGGTTGGGTTTAAAGGTGGATGAAACGCCTTCTTTCGGTCGCCAGGAATACATCGCCAATGTGGGCCTGATCGAGGAATTCCAGCAGGACGCCGACCAGCTGACCATGACCAAGCGCATGAGCGGGGTCGTGTCCACTTCTCAGGGGCCTGCCATCATTTACTTAGAAAAAATGGAGAAGCCTGAGGATGGCCAATATGAATCAGACAAAGAAAATTTCAAAGAAATGCTCAGCGCCGAGAAACGCAACCAAATCCTCATCGCCTTTATGAGCGAGCTGCGCGCCCAGGCGGACATTAAAAGCAAGATCAAGCACCAATAATGACTGGGTTTATTACCAGCGGCTGAAATACTTCTGGTAATCGGAAGGAAATACGTGGGCGGTGCTGCGGACCAGGCCTTTCTGGTCGATAAAGACCAGGGTCGGCACGCCGACCAGGTGGTAAGGGTCCTGCAGGACGCTGTTCTGGTCGACAAAACTACCCCATTTCATCTGACGGCGTTCAAAATATTTCTGGACGCTTTCTTTATTTTCCCCCACATCCACTAAAATAATTTTAATACCCTGCTGCTCAAGGGCCGCCAAGTCGTTATAGGTTTGCCCCAATTCCTGGTAACAATTCGGGCACCAGGTGGCCCAAAAAATCAATACCGCCTTTTTTCCCTGCCGCGCCCCCAGAACACTGGCTGATGCGCCGTTCGATTGGGCCAAAACCGCGTCCGGCGCCGGCCTGCCCACCAACGGACTTGCCTTGGCCTCTTCAGGCACCTGGCTCATGGCCCAGGCCAGGGAAGAAAAACAAAATAAACTTAAGAAAATTAAAACCTTAAAGCGCATATCAGCCTTCTTTCCTGGAAATCCGCACCGAGGAATCAATCCATTGCAAATATTCATTGCTGCCTTGGGTGATCGGCAAGGCAATGATCTCGGGGACCTTGTAACTATGCAGGGATTTAACGCGGGCAGCGAGTTTCTTAAACAAAACCTTTTTAGTCTTCAAAATCAGCAGGGCCTCTTGGGACGAATCTATTTTCCCCTGCCACCAAAATAAAGATTGGATGCCTTCTATAATATTGGCGCAGGCAATCAGTTTGGCTTCCAGCAGGCCTTGGGCGATTTGGGACGCTTCTTTTTTGTCCTTGGTGGTGACCAGAACAATAATATGATTAAGAGATTGCTTCGTCACTTCGTTCCTCGCAATGACATTAGTCAAGCATCATCAAGGAGATCATGCGTCCGGCTTTTGAACCATCCCGGCGGAAAGAAAAATAATCCTTATGGCAACACGTGCATATCCCGCTGTCGATGATATTTTCTTTTTTGACACCCGTTTGCAGCAACTGGTCACGGTTGGCAGCAATCATGTCCGCGTACAGATGGCCGTTCTTTTCGCTGACATGGGACGGGAAGTAGGTACGAAACTCAGGCCCTACCTTATAACAACAGGCCCGGATGCTGGGGCCTAAAACGACTTTCAAATTATAGCATTGGCTGGAGTATTTCTCCTGCATTTTTTGGGCGGTCTTGGCCGCAATGGCCTTGTGCGTGCCCTTCCAACCAGCATGGGCCAAGCCCATGGCCCGGCGCACCGGGTCAAAAATAAAAACCGGCACGCAATCAGCGGTGCGGATGGCAATGGGAAATTTCTTTTGGTCGGTGATATACGCATCCGCGTCGGGGCAACCTTTGGCCGACGGCACCTGTCCCCCGGCACAAATGATATCATCACCATGGATTTGTTTACGCCAGAAAACCTGGGGGATATCAAGGCCGCATTGGGATTGCAAATAGGCACGTTGGGCGTCTGTCAACGGGCTGTCAAAATCTTCAGGGGTAAAATCGATGGTAGCGTCACTGGTCAGGGCTATCAGGCCCTCGCCTTTAAAAAATATTTTAGCGCTCATCGCTGGTCAGCGCCTTAGGGAGGGAGGTTTCAACCACAAGGTCGGTGGCATTGTCCAGATGGCCTTTTTTATGGTCTTCGATGCGCTGGATCTTAGCATCTAATCGCTTGAAACTTTTGTCAGAAATGTCCGCGTACTGACTCCCAAGCTTATTGATCAGGCCGCCTAGGTCCTCAAAACGGTTTTTGAACAACTCATAGTCCTTGGTAAATCCCCCGATCAACTCAATGATCTTCTTGATGTCCTTTTCAAAACGGAAATGCTCATGGGCCTGGCGGACCACGCTTAACATGGCATATAAGGTAAACGGTGAACAGAGCACCACTTTTTGCTTCAGGGCAAAGTCCATCACATCAGGCATCTTTTCCTGGATCAGGCCGAAGACCTGCTCATTAGGGATAAACAGCAGGACAAAATCAAGGGTATTCTCCGACGGATTGATATAATCACGGTTCTGGATTTCCTTGATCCGGTCTTTGACGTTTTTAATGAATTCTTTTTCAAAACTGTCCCGTTGCACTCCTTCCGCGGCATTGACCATTTGGAGATAATTATCCAAGGGGAATTTGACGTCCATGTTGATGCAATGGCCCTGGGGCAGAAGAAAGGTAAAATCAGGTTTGGTGGCCGTGGTATTGACACTTTGTTTGAGGTAATTAATATTTTCGATCAATCCGGCGTAACGGATAATATCTTCCGCCATGCGTTCGCCCCATTGCCCGCGCAGCTTGACATTGCCCAGGATATTATTTAATTTCAGCGTCGTTTCCTGGAGTTTCTGGGTGGCGCTGGAGGCATTTTTGAGTTCGTTCTCGAGGCTGCCGAATTTGCGGGCGCGGTCACCTTCAGACTCACGCAGCATTTGCTGGTATTTGCCCAACTCTTCTTTAAGCCCGGCAACGGTGTGATCAATGGCCTGTTTACGGATTTCCAATTGCGCGGAGGCATCGCTCTGGGAAAGTTCCATTTGATGGCGTGCGGTCTGCAACAATTGCTCCTGGGCCAGGCGCATCTGTTGGGTGATCTGCCTGCGCAGCACAAAAACCAGGACAGCCATGGCGATCATCACAACAAAAATAACGATAATGCCTAGAATAATTTCAGGCATGATGATTTCTCCCATTTAATCAATTGGCCTCGACGGTCAAAGTACACGTAGACCTTACTCTTGGCAAATCTATAAATCGCATAACGGTACAACCAACGCTGCCCCCCACCGCTTAAATCTTTTTTCAGGATAGGCCCACCGAACGAATGGACAAATGCCGACTCATCTTTATATTGATTGAGATGCCCCTGGTCGATGGCCTTGACCAGGGCGTCATAATGATCATCAATGGTTTTGACCAGGCGGTGCTGATTGTCTTTTTCCCTGGAATATTGGCTCAAGGTGGTGATTTCATCGAGATTATCGATGATGGTGCAGCCAGAGAAGACTAAACACACTGATAAGAGTATGGATTTTCTCATTTGCTGATCTGGATCTTTTCTTCCTGCAATTGATCTAAGATGACCACAATGTCCCGCATGCGTTTTTGGATTTCTTTAAGCCTGATCCCATATTCCTTGATCATGTTGGGGTCCCGGCCAAAGGAATCGCTTAAAAACCGTGACTTTACATAACTTTCAGTTTCTAGCTGCTTGCTTTCAGCTTCAAGGGTACGGCTTGTCTTTTTGATCTCTTCTAAACGCTTTAATGCCTGGTTATGGCGCTGATGCGCTTCTTTTAATTGCTGGTTCTTGATATCTTCGGCGGAAGGCGCAGCGGCTTTTTTAGGCGCAGCGGCTGATTTAGCGTTTTTAGACACGGCGTGTTGCGCCTCCAGCCCTGCTTTTTTCTCCAGGTAATAATCCAAATTGCCATGATAATTCTTGAGCTCGCCGGGGACCACCTCCACAATATGGTTGGCGATGTTCTTGACAAAAAACAGGTCATGGCTGATAAAACATAAAGTGCCTTCATATTTCTGGAAGCAACTGGTCAGGGCCTCGACCCCGTCGATGTCCAAATGGGTGGTCGGCTCATCCAGGCAAATAAAATTAGGCGGATTGATCAAAAGCTTGGCCAGGATCAAACGGCTTTTCTCCCCACCGGACAAAACGCGCACGTGCTTAAAGACATCATCGCCTCTAAAATTAAATACACCCAATAATGTCCGCATCTGGGCTTGCGGCACAGAGCGCGTGGTAGCAGACGCCAATTCTTCAAAAACCGTACGCTGGGGATTTAAAACATCCAGCCTGGTTTGGGAGAAATAACCCAGGTTCACTTGATGCCCAAGCTTGCGTGTACCTGCATCAGGTTCTAAGACACCGGCGATCATTTTGAGCAAGGTTGACTTACCCGCACCATTTGGGCCCACCAAACATAATTTCTGTCCCTTAGTGATCTCGAAATCTAAACCCTCATAAATTTTCTTCTCACCATAAGCTTTATGGATATTGGTCATGGTCAAGACGCTGTACCCGCTTTCCACCGTCGCTGGGAATTCAAAATCCCGGATGGAATGTTTTTCCTGCGGGATACGGATGACTTCCAGACGGTCAAGCATTTTACGTTTATTACGCACCGCGGAGGACATGTTAGGCTGAGCATGAAAACGTTCGGCGAAACGCTCTAATTGCTCGCGTTTAGCCTCAACCACCTTCTGTTGTTTTTCCAAGGAACGATTGCGAATCTCCTTGGCTTCTTCATATTCTTCGTAATTACCTTTGACCTTGGTCATCTTGGCATCATCGAGAACAAGAGTATAGTTCGTAACATCGTTTAAAAAAATCTTATCGTGCGAGATGATGATAAAAGTCCCGTCATAGTTCGCCAAATACCCTTTAAGCCAGATGGTCGCTTCCAAATCGAGATAGTTAGTAGGCTCATCGAGCAGGATCAAATCATATTTATAAGTCAACATCTTGGCCAATTGGGTGCGCATTTGCCAGCCGCCGGAAAGGTGAGCAATAGGCTTATGAAAATCTGCTTCCTTGAAACCCAAACCGCTCAGGATTTTTTCAGCCTTGTGTTCCAGGTCATAAATGCCTTTATGTTCCAATTGCTCCAAAATGTCCCCATAACGCGGGCTGTCTGCTTTATTCTCATCTTCGAGTTTATGTTTCTCCTCGAGCAAACGGCGGATCTCTTCATCGCCGGAGGTCATCTCCTCCATGATGGTACGGTCAGAGGCATATTTAGCCTCCTGGGCCATATAACCAATGTTCAGGCCTTTTTGGATATTCACCGATCCCTCGGTCGGCTCCAGTTGGCCTAAAATAATTTGAAACAAGGTGGATTTACCGGCACCATTGGGACCGGTCAGCCCAATGCGCTCGCCGGGAAAAATGCTTAAAGAGACATCTTCCAGAAGCATGCGCTCATCAAAATTCTTGGACAAATTGCTGATTGTTATCATTTCAAAAGACCCACTTCCTGTTTGGTTAAAGCCCGCCACTGCCCTTTGGGTAAATCCCTTAACTGCAATTGGCCCATGGACAGGCGGCATAGATAAGTCACATAATGGCCGACGCTTTTGGCCATCATGCGGATTTGACGTTTACGGCCTTCATTAAGGGTGATCTTAAATTCGGTATCCGTGCCATTATACTTGAGTTCCTTGATACGGCAAGGGGCAGTTTTTTTGCCTTCAATGACAATCCCGCCTTCCATCTTGCTTTGTTTTGCTTGGGTCAACTCGCCCTTGACACGCACCAGGTAGGTCTTGTCCGCATGAAATTTAGGGTGCGTCAGCTGAAAAGCCAGGTCGCCGTCATTGGTCAAAAGTAAAAGCCCCTCGCTGTCGCGGTCAAGGCGTCCCACCGGCGCCAGGTGGCGCATGGTGGATGGCAATAAATCCATCACTGTCTTTTCCGCGTGCACATCGTCCTTGGTGGTCGTGTAACCCGCCGGCTTGTTTAACATCACATAACTATATTCCTTAGGCCCTATTTTCTGGCCATCGACGGTGATTTCTTCATGCCCCTCGATGGGTGTTGAAGGTTCCTCGACCAGGCGGCCATTGACCATGACGCGGCCCGACTGGATCAAATCCATCGCGTCCCGACGGGAACAGACACCATTATGTGATAAAAAAACCTGCAATCGCATATAAAAAACTACCCCTGCCTCTGACGGAGTGCCTCGTAAAGAATCACCGCTGCGGCAATAGACACGTTCAGCGAATCAGCGCGGCCCTTCATGGGGATTTTGACTGTCGCCTCAGCCGCACCCAACCAAAAGTCGGAGAGGCCCTTATCTTCGCTGCCTAAAACCACGGCCCATGCGCCTTTAAGATTGACCTGAGTATATAATTTTTGAGCGACCGGTGTTGAGGCGCAAATCTTGATCCGTTTTGCTTTCAAGAATGCCAAGACCTCTTCAGCCGCGGCCCCGGCAACAGGAATATTAAATACGGCCCCTGTGCTGGCACGGATGACGTTGGGGTTATAGATGTCTGTCTGGGGATCGCAAACCAGGACCGCCTCAACTCCCACTCCGTCGCAGGTGCGTAAAATAGCTCCAAGATTACCTGGTTTTTCCAATGATTCTAAGACCACCACCAACGGCTGCGGAGAAAGTTTAAGATCATTCAATGCCAAGGAAGGTATCCGGGCCACGGCAACAATGCCTTCATGGCGTTCGCCGTAAGCCAATTTTTCCATGACATTGGCCGCAACCTCAATGGCCTCAACTTTCCTAAGCCTTAATTTTTTGAGCAAATCCTCATGCTGACCTTGCAGGTAAAAAACCTGATCGAGGACCATGCCTGCCTCAAAGGCACGTTTGATTTCGCGCCCACCATCGATAATGGTGAGGCCTTGCTTGCGGCGCTCCCGGGCCTCGCGCAAAGCATGGGCCTCTTTGACCAGCACATTTTGTAAGCTCGTTATTTTATCCATGATACCCCACTGCTTCCCTGGCTAAAATGGCCCGTTTACGATCTATTCCCCAGCGATAGCCGCCTATGGCCCCAAGCTCCCGGATCACCCGATGGCAGGGAATCAAATACGCAATCGGATTTCTACCGACGGCACCTCCCACGGCCCGCGCTGCTTTAGGACGGCCGATCATCCGGGCAATGGTCTTATAGGACACCACACGCCCCGCCGGGATTTTTAAAAGGGCTTCCCAAACCTTGATCTGAAAAGCAGTCCCCCTGCAAAATAAATTAATGGGCAGGCCTGCTTTGTTTGGTTTCGGACCAAAAATTTGCCCAACATATTTCTTTGTCCTTGCCTGGTTGATTTTAAGCTCAGCATTTCTCCATAATTCGCGAAAATTGTCCAGGGTTTCTTTGTGTTGGACGCCATCGACAAACGATAACTGGCAAAGGCCGCGGTCGGTTAAGGCGATAAAACATTCACCTAAAGGTGTCGGATGAAACCCGTATTCAATGACTAGGCCTTTGGCTTTTTGTTTATACTTGCCGGGAGTCATAGCTTCCCAATTTACAAATAGATCATGCCGGCTTAAATTATTTTCCATAAGAATCTCCCTCTCGCAAAAATAGATTAATATTTGACCGAACAGCCGTAGGATTTGGTGGTGCTGACCGCCACGGGCTTACCGTTCATCGCCGCATCCAGTGCTGCGCTGACATAATTCTTGGCTGTTTTTAAATCCTCAATGTCTGCGCTGGGGATATCATCAATGGCACCCTGATAAATCAAGGCGCCTTGAGGGTTGATCACGTACATCGACGGTGTGGTCTGGGCGTCATACAGACGGCCGACTTTTCCCTCAGTGTCCGGCAAGACCGCGGTGGGCGCGGCATTTTTGTCCTTCATAAATTGATTAAACTCCTGCGGGGTATAGCTGCCCTGTTTGCCCGAAGCAGAAGAATTGATCGACAGCCATATCACACCCTTGGCCGTGTATTCTTTTTGTAAATTAGGCATGTTGCCGCTGATGTAATGTTTTTTCACGAAAGGACAGTCCGGGTTAAACCATTCGAGCACCACAAATTTTCCTTTGTAATCAGACAAGGAATGCTGCTGGCCGTTAGTGTCTGTCAAAGTAAAATTAGGGGCTGCCTGGCCGCTTACCACCTGCGCCCAGACGTTACTAGTAATAAAAACCAAAATAGCGATCGTACTTAATACTTTCTTAAACATACATCCTCCTATTTTTTATTATTAATGCGATCTAAAATCAATTTAGGCGTGATCAACTGCGGCAAAATATCCGGCGCATTACTTCCCGACGGATAATAGACATATACCGGGATACTGTCGCGGCCATAGGACGACAATGCCTGAGTGATGGCAGGGTCGTATTTAGTCCAGTCTGCTTTGAAGGCCACTATATGCTGGTCCCTGAAAGCTTTAAGAACAACGGGGTTTTGTAAAACCAGACGGTCATTGACCTGGCAATTAATGCACCAGGCCGCGGTAAAATCCAAAAATACGCCATCGCCCCTTTGCCGGGCCTGGTCAACCGCCGCTTGGGAATACTCCTGCCAAAAGATGCCACCCAATGAGGGTTTCGATAATTTCATAGCGCCTGTCTCTATACTAAATACCCACAGCATCCAGATCACACAGGCCAACAAAATAACTCCCAGGACCCTTTTTAAATAAATCATCCAAAGGCCTGGTTTAGGCACAAAGGACAACAGCAAAGGAAATGCGCTTAACACCACAAATGGCAACGCCAGTCCTAGTCCTAAAGACGTAAATATGCCGAGTCCAACGATATTCGGCTGGCTGATCGCCAGGGCCAGGGCCGTCCCCATCAACGGCGCGGTGCAAGGGCTGGCCACGATCGTTGTCACCACCCCGCTGATAAAACTCGCCTGGTACCCTGCCTGTCTCCCTGGCACACCATTAATGCTAGGGACGGAAAATTCAAAAACTCCAAAAAGATTAAGGGACAGGACAAATAAGATCAGGGCCACCGTAATACAAAAGATTGGTGATTGAAATTGAAAGCCCCAGCCTGCAAATTGGCCGCCTGCCTTTAAAGCAAATAGCAGCAAGGCCAGGGTCCATATAGAAATAAGAATCCCCAATGCATACGCTAAGGAATGACGCAAGGCCACGCTTTTATCAGGATGGCGTTCCACCAAATGCAGCACCTTGATGGATAAAACCGGCAGCACGCAGGGCATTAAATTAAGCAGCAGACCACCGATGAGGGCAAAAAAACAGGCCAGCCAAAAAGAAATCGACGCTGCTGCGACGGCGGGGGCCGGTGCTCCCGTGGCAGCAGATGGAGGCGTCACCTCGACCGGCGCATGGATTTCAATGGCCTGGGTCCCCTTTTCATCCCATCCTGTCGGGTTGACCGCAATTCCCTCCAGGGTCTTCACAGCCCCTGGATAAATATGTGATTTGGTCAGGGTCAAATCATAGCCCTGGTTGTTTAATCGGGTATGCTGGGCCGCAGGATGCTCAATGACATCGTCCCGAAAAGGATAAAAAGTAATTTCGGTCTGGCCGCGTGAAGCGGTATGGATATTAAGATGCCACTCATTCTCTCCAAGTTCGGCGCGGCTTGTGATGGAGGGTATTTGCTGGGGTAAAAGTTGACGGCTGCGGTCAAAAGGAATTTTAGAACTGTTAAAGGCGCTGCTGATGGCGAGGGGCATGGACAGGTTTAATTCCGCCCGTCCCGGAATGCAGACATCACGGCAGGCCAGCCACGAGAGCCATGCATGAAGATCAACCTTTCCGGATGGTGATTGGAAATCTTGGGCCACCCTCAAAGGCATCAACAATAGAACTTCATGTTCATACCCATAACTCGTCAGCGGCCCTACGTCCAGACGCTTAGGGTATGGCCAGTCAATATCACCGGCCTTGATGCCCGATGGTAAATCCCATTTTATTTTGGGCGACAAACCTGAATCACCAGGATTCCGCCAATATACATGCCAGCCCTCATCCAGCCCCAGATCAAATCCCACCCAAAATGTTTGTCCGGGAACAATGGCATTTTGTTCACTGATCAACTGCACATGGGTGTGCGCCTGGTAAACGCCTTGGGCAAATACAAAATCCATGCTTCCGATGAAAAAGAATAATAAACAAAAAAATTTCTTCATAGAATATTAGAACGCCATTCGCAGAGATCCTTAAGCGCCTTGGCACGTCCAGCAAAGGACTGGCTTCCTTTAAGGCGTTTGATGATACTTTCGCGGTCATTCGACTTTGAATGAAAATATTTTTCGAGGGCTTCAATGATAATTTTGGAAAAACCATTCGAGTTTCGATTTAATTTTTCCTGTAATAATCTTTTGTAGATATGGATAGGTATGTTAATGGTTACGCGCACATGATTCTCCCGAAATCAATTTAAACATACAAGATATGCATACACATGTCAATGTCAACGAAGCTATTTTCCCGTTTTCTCCCATATCCACCATGGTTTTAACAAAAATTCTATGCTCACCGGGCCCCAGTAACGCGAGTCCCAGCTATTTTGGGCAAAATCACTTAACAGCATATACCTTCCTTTGTTTATTATACCTTCTTTTTTACTATAAAAAACCTTTAATAATCTTCCGGAAGAATCAACGGGTTTAATGGGATAGGCATGCCCATTCAATTCTAAAAGGCCATTATTCACCACAAAATAATCTCCGGGGAATCCCATGATTTTCTTAAGGACATGCACTGTGCCAGTGCCGCAATTACCTTGCACCAAATAATCTCTGGCAATTCCGTACCGGGCGATTTCCGGTGTCAGGCAGGAAGAGGCATATTCTCCTCGGTGGGGAATACCTTGTATCCGTAGATAGATGCCATAAGGAAGGGAATGCGTAAATACATTAAAGTAGAGCAAGTCTGTGGCGTTTAAACCAACCAGGCCCAATAGAAGGAACAATAACCACGGCGTTATTTTCATTGGCATTAAAAACACGGTCAGGCATTGATGCAAATGCCGATGTAGTTGACGGTGTTTGACACATATCCCCTACGGCAGTCGCCCGTTGTATTTGCCGCCACCACGCGGTCGGTGATCGTTGCGGTAATGTATTGGTCGTTTTCGCATCCATCTTTTCCTGAGCTGTCGTATGTTTCCGCGGAACGGGAAGCGACCAGCCACTGGCACTGGCTGTCCGTGTATCCTGAAGGTAATGGGATGGTGCCTCCATCGCCGATGTTGCCGGTCACCACAAAGACCGGCGGGGTCGCGGACCCGCCGGGAAGGCCGATGGTACTGGTCACTGTCACCCCGGAAACATTGCTCAAAGGCAATTTGGAGGCCACGATATTTTGAGCTCCGTCGGCAACATTGGTGGATACGGTAAAAAGCGCTGAGGTAGAACTCGTAGTATAGCTGTTATTAAATGGATTGACGGCATTCCATCCAGAAGGCAGATAAAAAGATGATTCCAGGTCATTGGGCGCTGTATTGATTGAACTAGGCCAGCTGCCGTTTTTTAAATAATAGCTGCGGGCCGCGTCCTGGATGTTCTGGATTTCCAAGGCTGTCTTGGTGCCGGCCTTCTCTAAATAAGCGCGGTACATAGACGGCACGGCAAAGGTCAAAAGCATGGTCGTGACAATGATGACCAATGTCAGTTCCAGAAGGCTAAAGCCTTTATGGTTTATACAGGTATTGAAGATCATAATTAAGCCTTGCTGAGAAAGCATTAGGAATACTTTGACTGATACTGATCTGGTCGGTACCTGCCCCAGGAGAAACCGTCAAAAAACTTCCTTCACTTTGATCTATCGATAATCCCTGAGGAACGGTTGTTATGACGGTGATCATATTATTGCCCGCACTCAACTGATACGGATATCCAAAAGGATTAGCAACCAGGGCCTGCGGCATATTGTTATTATTGGCGTCTGCCTGATTGGATAAAACACCGGTCCCTGAAGGCCAAACCAGCACCTGCGGCTGATTGGGATCATTGGGATTATTGGACGAGTTATAGGCATCAATGGCCGCTTGGGCAATGGACTCCATTTCCCTGACCGTGGCCTGAAAACGGGCCCGGTTGACCAATGCCATACAATTGATGATCACCGTAAAGGCCAAAATCCCAATGATCCCAACCACAAAAACCAATTCCAGCACGGCAAATCCTTTTTTCATTGGAGAACTGTTGTCCATGTCTGGCTTGTAGAGGAATAACTGGGTGCCGCCGCTGATATTTTAGTCAACGCGGTGGTGAGCTTTGTGGCCGATGCCGACGGCACGGCCGTCATGGCAATATCCACCATCGTTGAGCTGTTGGCATCAACATTGACAGTGTAGTTTCCGTTCCAGGGATTAGTCGATGTCGCGGTAAACTGCGCGGGCAGATACCCGGAAGCTAATTTCGTAAAAGTAATGCCCGTATACTGCCCTCCATTATCATTGGCCCATTCCACCGACGCTGTCTGGATGGCCTTTACACTCGCAATGGCATTGGCGATGCGGCTGTTATCCGTCGCTGTTTGCCCTACCGGCACGACCACCAGTAAAATGACACTGATGATCACAAGGGCTATGATCATCTCGATGATGGTAAAACCACCTTCATTCTTTCTTGCTTTCATACCTACCTCCTTTGGTTATTTAAAAACACCTTCACCCATCTGACTCATATTCGTATATATGGGCAGGATAAAGGTGCACAAAATACCTAATAAAAACAAAGCTGCCATGATCAAAAGCGTCGGCTCAATGGCAGCGACGATCGATGTAATCGATTCCTTGGTCTTGATGTCGTAATATTTATAAATCCGCTCCATGTACTGCGGCAAAAACCCGCTCACCTGGCCTTTGCTGAGATTTTGGGAAACGAAAGGCGGAAAAAATGAGTCTTGCTTAAAAGCCTCCCCGAGAGACGCTCCCTTGAAAATCTTTTCACGTATTAAGATCAACTTTTCTGTAATATAGGTATTATTGGCCTGATGAATGTTGGTGATGGTCTGGATGATATTGATCCCGCTTTTTTGGTAAACGTATAAATTTAAAAATAAATGGGACAGCTCAATGTTCTTGATTAAATTTCCCAGCAAAGGGACCCTAAAGACCAAGGCCATTAATCTTTCTCTGTGATTGTCCCGCAGGTGCTTGATTAAAACCGCGGCCCCTGCCAACCCCGCAAGCAGTGTCCAGCCATAATCCTTGATAAAACCGGCATAACCTATCAGCAGCAGGGCAGCAAAACCCTTGCGCGTCCCCGGCGGTAAAAAGGCCTTGAGCAAAGGGACCAATTTGATTGAAATAAACACCGACAGACCAGTCAACAAACAAAAAATGACGCCGGGGTAAATCAATGACCTGGCCAATTTTTTGGCATTCTCATTCTTGAAGGCATAATATTGGGCCAGGAGGTCCAATAATTCAGGAATATTGCCGGTCTTCTCTGCCGCGCTCAAAGAAACACCTACCATTTTTGGAAAAACCCGGGTATTTTCAAAAGACTCTTCCAGGGAACGGCCGTCATTGATGAAATTTCCTATTTTTTTAAGGGCTGATTTTAAGACCATATGGGAACTCGTTTCGTTTAAGGCATGCACCGCTTCACTGACGGACAATCCACAACGCTGCATATCCGCAAAATCCTTGAAAAATACGGCCAATACCGACGATGATAATTTCTGGTTCTGAAATGTATTCCGGATGACCGCACCGTAATCAGGCGAAATGCTTAGAATTTCCAGGCCGTAAAGAAGCGCTTGGGCTTTGACATCTTCCATCTCGCCCTCGATGGTCTGGGTGATTTCAGAACGCTTGGCTGTCAGGGCCTCGATTTTCCAGAACATTATCCTAAAATCCTCACCGCCTCATCCAATGAGGTCTCGCCTTTAAACACCCGTCCCCTTATATCATCAGCCATGGTTCTATAGCTTCCTCTTTTTCTTAAAACAGCATAAATATCGCCCAATGCGTTAAGGCCGATAAGTTCCCTGATTTCAGGGTCAATGAGCAGTACCTCTGCGACCATGGTCCGTCCTAAATACCCGTTGCGGCAATGCTCACAGCCTTGGGCTTTATAGACCGTATGGATCTCTGGCCCTAGATATTTAATTTGATAGGGTTCAAACCTGTGCCCTGACACACTGACAGGAATTTTGCAAAAGGGGCACAGTTTCCTGACCAGCCTTTGGGCAATTACAGCAACGAGACAACTGGAAATATTGACAGCATCGACCCCCAGGTCTTTCAGTCTTAAAATCGCTGAAATGGGATCATTGGTATGCAGGGTCGAAAATATTTGCAGGCCGGTATTGGCCGCGCGCAGGGCCTCTTCCGCAGTCTGGCGGTCCCGGATCTCTCCGATTAAAATGACATTGGCATCCTGCCGCAAAAATGCGCGGATGGCCGTGCCAAAAGTCAGCTGACGCGCCTCATCAGCCTCCACCTGGGACATCAGGCTATGGGTGATCTCGATGGGGTCTTCGATGGTCAGGACCTTCTTGGAAATCGATTTGATCTGGTTTAATATGGCTGAAAGGGTGGTTGATTTACCGCTGCCCGTGGGACCGGTGACTAAAATCAGGCCGTGCGGGGCAATGATGGCTTCATTAATCAATTCTTGATTATGCGCCGAAAGCCCCAGGCTTTCCAAAGGAATCGAGGCGCGGTCACGGTCCAGCAAACGTAAAACAATCCCCGGCCCATGGATGGTGGGGATCTGGGAAAAACGCACATCCACCACCCTTGCCATCTCTTTAAATTCGTGGTCAAAGCGGCCGTCCTGAATGCCGTAATCACAAGGATTGCCTTTACACTTAGTCAGGATAATATTAGCAAGTTTGGGAATATATTCGCGCTTAAGGCAGCTGATCGGAGTCAATAATCCGTCGATCCTAAAACGGATATCCGTGCTGCGGACGGTAGGTTCAATATGGATATCGGTACTGCGGGTGATGATGGCAAGATTAATAATGCCATTAAGCCACAAAGCCAGGGCATCAATCCCCTCGGACTTTAATGTTTCGATCTCCGAAAGCAATTGTTGACGGCTTTTCTCCAATTTGATGGTCTCCAGGGCATTTTTGACATCGCTTTCCGCACCAATATAAAAATGGACACCCTTGTGGCCGAAATTGTCCTGAAGAAAGTCCGTCACAGCAACATCGTCGATAAATGAGACCACAAAGGAAGGAATGCTGCCGTTTTTCAACGGAAAAATCTGGTGCGTATAAAAAAAATCAAGGCCTATGGCCGTTATGGAAGCATAATCAGGGACATACTCCCCTTTAAATCTTTTCCAATTGATCTGTGTGGCCAGGCAGTCGGCCAGGGCATGATCACTGATAAAATTATGGTGCTTTAAGATGGCCCCCAGGCGCACCTTGGGATTGGTCTTTTTATACTCCAGGCAATGGTCCAGCTGGTCCTGGGTGATCAACTGCTCTTCGAGAAGGATTTGTCCGATTTTGGCCAACATTTTTTATTCCGGTTTATAGTCAATGGTCCTGGTCAATTCCTGCGGCGCACTAAAATGCAAGGTCACGCCGGAATCTGAAATCGAAAGCACCTGGATACTCTCCGTGGGAGTGGATTGGGCCTTGACCTGGTAGTTGACACCGGCGATGGAAAGGATGGCTTCCTTGTTTATGTTGTCTCCCCCGATGTATTCGACCCTGACTTCAGGCAGGGTTTTCTGCCCGTCCACCGAAGGCATGCCGCCATCCATATTTTCCATTTTTAATTTATTGATCTGGACCAGGGCTTTTTGCTCTTCTAATTCAAGATTGGTCTGTTCAAGCTTGGTCTTTAAATACTTGGTTTGCCGCTCTTCCTGACGGTCTCGGTCAAGCTGTTCCTGGATGGCGGCGTCCTCTTTTATATCAGTATCAATAACGGGCTTGACCGCAAGTGCCGGCACGCTGCTTTCTTCTTCAGCCGGTACCGGCGCGCCTGTAGCGTCGTCTACCGTCGAATCCGCTTTAGGAATAAATTTATATACGGCAGCGCCAATAAACAGGACGGCCAACAGGGAACTGACAAGGATTGTTTTGACAGGCAGGCCTTTAAAGTCCATAAACCACCCCTTTAACGGTTAAATTGTTATTATCTTTATCGATGGTGTTGACCATAAAATCCGTGGTCTGCTCCAATAAATGGATATCATCTAAAATTTCTGCCATGTCCGTGTCTTTGGAAAATTTATCAATGACGATCTGGATTTTTAAACCCCTGATGCCCTTATATTCCGTGTTGGTATAATGAGTTGAAATATCGTCGCTATCCCTGCTGCCATCCAGCTGGACGCTCATCTCAGCACCGCTATAAGCCTCCAGCATCTTGACTTGATTGATAAAAAAACCATACTCCATGGACAACAGCACCGGCCTGCTTTTGATCATGGCTTTCTTGACTTTGATTTCCTGTTGCATATAAAGATTCTGGGCGTCCATCTCCAAACACTGCTTATGCAGGCGATCATTTTGGCCCTTTGCGCTGATGCCGGCATTGACGAATATCAGGGAGACAAAAAAAGAGGCCAGAATAGCACCTTTATTCATAATAGTATCCGCAAATGTTTGGCTGGTTGATTGTTCACAAAGGTATCTTTAATGTCCGCGTTTTTTAATATCCTTAATTGAGGTATGGGATCATAGATGCCGTCGCTATTGGATAAGGACATCTCCAGGCACCAGCGGCCTGACTTGCTAAAATTAAACGAGTCGACCTGATAGCTCGCCGGTATCAAGTCCACGGCCTCGAGGTAACGTATCCCATAATTTAAGGTTTTACGCGCCTTCAAATCTTGCCGGTAGGTTTCCTGGTTTAATGTTTCTAAACTTCCATTCAATCGCGTATTGAGTTGGCGGGCCATGGCATATTGCTCCCTGTCCAATCCTCCCTCGATCTTATTAAAAACAAAATACAAAAACGCTGCCGCAAACATACAGAAGGACACGGACACCGTTACTAAGTTTTTCTTCCATTGGAGCTCTTTACGCTGCCGGAGAATTTCCTCAGGCAATCTGTACTTAATGGGGCTTTCTAAATCTTTTAAGCCTTCCAGCGCCGGGTAGGCCAGGTCCAAATATTCGACGGGTATCTTTTCGACGTTCCGCGAAATCTCAAAAGCCAACGATTGATTATTGGTAACGATGACAAAATCCTTGTTTGCATTTAGAAATTCCTCGTTCTTTTTTAGAAAATCAATCCTTGAGCGCTTGATCTCAGGCAGAAGGTCCTCACCGGTGTTGGCGATGATCCTGGTCCGGCTAAACTTGAGGCCGTCAAAAACTGTCAACAGCTGCTCAGCCCCTTGATCATCGACCAGGACGATGGTTTTATTTAAATCAATTCCGTTTTTGAACATGGCCTGGCGCAGGGCCATGCCGTAAGGGACCAGGAGCCTTACCCTGGAAGGTGGTATTAACGCGTAAATTTCCCTTATCCTCTGCTCCTTGATCCCCATGACCTGGAAAAGATTTGTATCGATGCGTTCATCCTGGATAATATAGACATCGTGCTGATAGAGCCCGGTAAATTTACGTACCAGGATGCTGTCTTTTTTCTCGAGGGGGGCTTCTACCGCAGCCGCGATAAGCACATCCACATCAACGACACAAATGCTGGCTGAATCAACGGTCCCTAAAATAGTTTCAAGCCCGTCATCCCTTTTCAGGCGACGCACTTGATGGCCGTGACTGATTAAACAATCATTGTTGAATAATAAGTAGTTCATATATTTCTGATCACGCTTTTAGGGGTGATCATGATGACGAGCTCTGTTCTTTGGGTGGACTTTCCCTTATACTCAAAGGCATTGCCTAAAAAAGGGATCTTGTCCAGGTAAGGAACTCCTTCGGTTGAATTGTTCCTGGTATTGCTGATAAGGCCGCCCAAGATCAGGGTCTTGTCAGGCTGCACCGCCACATTGGTGGTGATGCTTTTAGTCGAGACCTGGGGTTCCTGGATGGTCAACCCATTACCGACGGGAATATTGGCCATGTAATCAAGCGTATTGACCGCTGCCGAAATATTTAAGACGGTCTTTTTTTCTTCGATCTTGGCCTCTAACCGCATAGTCAGTCCATCGGAGACCTGCGAGGTCGTCACATTAGACTGTATGATGTTCGTGCCAATGGTCTGGCCTGTCCCTGAAATATACGGGATGCTGGTCACCTCCTGAATGATGCATGGGAACATGTTGGAGACAGTGATGGAAGGGCGGCTGACCACATTGACCTGGCCCATGGCATCAAGCGCCTTTAGCACCAAGGAAACCCCTCCCCTGCTTGTCCCGCTGCCGGAGTCCGGGCCGGTGGCTGATACACTCAAAAGCTGCCCGCTCAAAAATCCCATGGAAGTAAAATTAGTAGATGCGGTGATATTGTTTAAGCCGGCCAATTTCTTGGCAATGGCGTTCCAGTCAATGCCTGTTTCGTAGTCGCTGGAGAGGGTCACTTCTATAATTTGGATCTCAAAGCTCTGCTGTCGGCTTAAACTTTCATTGATGGTTGAGACCAGGTCACCTATTTTGTCCAATACCGCGGGCTTGTCAGTCACAATGATGGAGCCGCTGACCCTATTGAGAGAATAGCTGCCGGTTTGCGGGGTGATCATGGATTTGATATTGGACTCAAGATCACTCCATAGGGAAAGTTTGGGCGAGGTGTTTTCATAATAAATTTTGGTCCCTACTTTAATGTCCTGGTTTTGCTGATTGGTGGTTGAAGTGTTATTGGTGTTGTTCTCACTGTCGGCAAATGATTCGTTGGAGGTCTCATCAGTAAAAGACTGGTCTACGGCCGGCATATTGATATTAAAAATCCTCGTCTCTGTTTCAGTAATAATCAGGTCATCCTGGGAGACCTTAAACCCAAAGCCAAAAGGATATAAAAGGCTTTTTAAAGCCCTCCAGATTTCAATATTCTCAAGGTTGATGGAAGTTTTCCGGGCATCAATTTCTGGTGTCGCAATCACGTTGTATCCCGTAACTTGGG
>Ga0206840_1026_pt3 | contig 20062 bp, 21 predicted proteins | sample Alteio_BWOrgCont_24_FD_152633 | JGI IMG/M metagenome (GOLD analysis project Ga0206840, IMG submission 152633) | Enriched cells from forest soil in Barre Woods Harvard Forest LTER site, Petersham, Massachusetts, United States -... | ecosystem: Environmental > Terrestrial > Soil > Temperate forest >... | reverse complement strand
CGATGATAGCGCCGCATCCTCGCCAAAGGTACCCGCGATACGTGGCCAGCGTGGCTCGGTTGCCAAATCAACTTGTGGGTGTAAACCCTGGCGGATACCGGTAGCTAAATATTCCTGCCGTGATATGTCGGCGAATTTTTCAGTCTCCTTATCATCGCCAATAGCTGCTAAACCCAGCGGGTCGGGCCACATGGAGAATGTTTTGGCCGACATGGCAAAGATCCCTGCTCCACCCTGGTTGCGCGGGTCAGATGCTATAGTGAGCGGAATGCCCAAACGTGTTTTCTCTTCGTATTTCTGTATATTGTTATACCATATCGCTAAAGTATCAGGCGCGGGCACTGCAAACAGGTTAAAATGGGTGATATGATGTTTGTCGATCTCGTTAACCCCAACAGGCGACAGGCTCGCCAATAAACCACTGGCCGGCTTATCTTCAATTGTGCCATCGGCGTTTACGCGGATGGGCGAGTAAAACATCATGCCTGCTTTTTCTTCAAGCGTCATTTTTTTAAGCAGGTCCAGTATGCGGTCTTCAATAGGCTGGCGCGGGTCTTCGTAGATGTCCAGTTTCCCGTTTTTGTTCAGGTCGCGGTAAGTAATGTTGCCGTCTGTACTGATCAGGCTTGATTGGGCCATCACTTCGGGGGCCAGTTTGTTATCGACTTTGCTTTTGGCGAAGGCCAGCACCGCTATCAGCGCGCCTGCGCCCGCTGCATACGTAAGTGGTTTATTAATTCTCATGTGGCTATAATTTGGTTAATTTGATTGGTTAAATGATCGCACCCGATTCATTTGTTAAAAACTAATAAATGAAGGTATGTAATTTTATTTATACATTTATTAAAATTTAATAAATAAATATTTTCTTAGTACCGGAAATGGAAACCTTACAGGAAATACAGGATTTTTTTCACAAAGGATATGTGGATTATCGCCCTAACCTGACGATAGACTGTGCTATTTTTGGTTATCATGAGGGTGAACTTCAGTTGCTGCTGGTGAAAAACAAGATATTTACCAAATGGTGCCTGCCGGGCGGTTATGTCAGGAACGACGAGAACCTCAAACAGGCAGCGGCAAGAATAACTGCCGAGCGAACGGGCATTGAAAACCTGTTCCTGAAACAATTTAAAACTTTCGGCGATCCGGGCAGAAACAGTCCGCATTCGGTTGATGAAGAAAGTCTTTTTGAGCTGACGGGGCTACGATTAGATGATAAGAGCTGGCTAAGCGGCGAAACAGTATCCGTAGGCTTTTACGCCATAACAGATATCGTAAATGCAAAGCCGAAGGCCGACTTTATATCCAGCGAATGTCGCTGGTTCCCGGTGGATGAATTGCCGCCCTTAGGTTTTGACCATGACGAAATGGTTGTAGAAGCGCTGGCTACCATGCGGATGCACCTGTATCATTTCCCGATAGGAAAAAACCTTTTACGGCAGAAATTCACGCTAAAGGAAATCAAACAGTTTTACGAGGTGATGTCGGGCAAGCAACTCAATGCTTCCAATTTTCCCAATAAGTTAATCTCGCTCGGGCTTATCGTTAAACTGGATGAAAAGAGGAATATCGGCGCTCATCGCTCACCTGCTTATTACCAGTTTAATGAGGAGACGTATGAGAATGCTTTGAAAGAGGGGTTGGTGTTGGTTTAATTGGCAGTTTTGAGTGAGCAGTTGCACTTAGCAATACTATAGTTGAAAAGGTCAATATTTACTTTTTCTTAAAACGTTCCACTATTGGCAAATGAACGAAGGAATAGAATTTGCTTTTTTCATTGTCAGACAGGTTGCTCCACCAGTCGAGCCATATTTGTCTTGTTTTCACAGGACCATAAACGGTCAATGTATGGTTCTTGAATGTATAAAAATATGAATCCTGAAAGTCACAATAATTGAATATTTCGCCCATCAAAAACGAGAAACTAAACCCAAACTGTTCTGTATTATAAGATTTCGATTCTGAGAGCGTTGTCTTACGTTTTACCCAATCAGATGATTGAGTTATCTCGGCGTCTACAATAAAACGTGAACCAAAAGCCTTCTCGTAAGAAAATAATGCATCAATAGGATTAGCCGCACTATATGGATTAGTGTCTGGATGTAAAACGGGTATTTCACTGCTTATCATCGCCGAATCAATTTTTTGTCCAATGGGTCTATTGTCAAACTCATACCTGGCCAAAGCACTTAGCACTTTTGAATAATCACGCCCTGGCATCGATAAATAATTCATGAATGCTGGAATGTCACTAAACCAAGGATCTCGCATTAGCAATGAAACAATTGTTTCGTGCAGCGACTTATCGTCCAAATATCTAAGTATTGCTTCCCGCGCTTTTTTATCTGAAAAATCTTCGATGAAGCGGCCGACTATTTTAGAATTAATACCTATAAGATGTATAGTATATATTCCGCCCAGTCGTGCTTGTATGTTTTTAGCGGTATCTATAAAATTAATTAATAATAGAATAGCTGTATCTTTATAGCTGGCAATAGAATACATATCATTTGTATAACCTATCCAATAAGCTTTACCGGTTTCAACAAATTGCCATGGCTTTTCAAGTCGTTGGATCAAATCGATTACCGGAGTTTTTGTATCAACAGAAACCTGCTCACCACCGCCCTCTATTGCACGAATATTTTGACGACCGTTTGGCGCGACATCTAAAACTTGGGCTTTAGATGCCAAGATATGGCCGATAAAGAATAGACCGATAAAGAAATAGGTTTTCATCTATCAAATGTAAAGATTCCTATAAACAAAAAAGCCACCGAAATTCATCCGGCGGCTTTGATCAGTTAATATTATTTATGCTTTACAGATTCAAAAAATGATCAAACGTATCGCTACGAATACCCAGGCGTAACGTTTCCAACGGTATCACTTCCGAAGGCGCAATATTACCCAAACTCACATTAGCCCCTATCAGTTTAATGAACCAAACCTGTTGCGCTTTTTGCGGTGCTTCCCAGATGATCTTTTCTTCGGGTATTTGGGTTAATATCTCATCCACCAAACCCTGCCTTACTTCTCCCGAATCACGATAGATGCCTACATTGCCGCTTTCGCGTGCTTCGGCTATTACCTTCCAGGCGCCGGCTTCTATCTCGGCATTCATCAGCTTGATCCATTTGTAGGGGGCAAATATCTTGGTAATGTCTTTGGAGCCGACTTCGGATATTACGGTAACCTGCTCGGTTAATTTGCGGATATAATCACACTTAACTTCGTGCTCTATTTCTATCGAACCATCGGATACCTCGGCATATTGCATCTGGTATTTATCCAGTATGCGGCGGTATTGATCAAATTCATTACGTATTACAAATGCTTCGAACAAGGTTCCGCCAAAATAAACGGGGATACCAGCTTCGGCATATAGTTTTAGTTTTTCGTCAAGATTGGGCGTAACATACGAAGTGGCCCATCCGAGTTTAACAATATCAGTATACGGCCCGGCTACCTCTACAAAGTCTTCCACTTGCCGCAAACTCAACCCCTTGTCCATTACCATGGTAATGCCGCTGCTCCGGGGTTTAGCAGTGCGTTCGGGAAGATTGCTCAGGGGGTAGTTCATAGGCGTTGCTGTAATTTCAGGGGTAGATGTTAATGAGTAATCCATAGATGTTACATTTGGTTATAGACTATAACAAAAAGTACTAATGAAACAAAGATTATTAAAAATATGCAGATGTGCAAATACGAAGAAGTATGAATTAGAGGCGAAACGACTTTTTTACAAAGAAATTAGAGATAAGGACGAGATAGGTAAATCTGAACCCTGTTTTAGCCGTGTAAACCAAAATATTACAGCGTTTTCATTATCGCGTTGATAAAATCTCCTGGCTTGTATCCCGTAAAAGAACCATCTATTAATTAAAATTTATTGCGATGGAGAATTTAAATTATAGAACATCCCGGCCGATCTCCCTTAATGGGGTCCATGATGTAACCATTTGCGCCTATTCAATAAACGGCGGCTCGTTTCCATGCATCGACCTGGTTAATTGCTACAATATTCACATTACACAATGCGAATTGATGAACTCTGATCAAACCGGCGTGAATTTAACCGACTGTGCTAATGTTTTGATAGACAACTGTCGCGTTGCCAATGTTTCAACAGGGATACATTCGCTTAACGGGAGCAACATACAGGTAAAAAACAATAAGATAAAAAAACTGGGCCCAAAGGGCATGCTAGTTAGTTTTGAGAGTATCGGCACATATACCGCTGAAACAAGCAGTTGTGCGATCAACAACTACCTGGAATAAAAAAATAATTGGTTGAGTGAGGTTGATAAGTTAAAGTCCCCGGGATTGCCGGGGCTTTTTCTTTTTTATGCCGGAACGAATCCCTATTTAGTATACCTGCTGATGATATCTAATATCACCTTATTCTTCTGCAATTGCGGCAGGTAATCAAACAGGATATAATGCTTTTCCGGGTCGGAGGCCAACGCCATTTCCAAATGGTTCAGCGCTTCCTTATAATCGCCGGCGGCAAACAAGTAAGCTACCATGCGGTAGTATAATTCAGCTGAGTCCGGGTTGTTTTTTATAGCCTGCGCCATTACTTCCACAGCATCAACCAAGCGGCTCTGCTCATACATGATAGATGAGTAATCCAGCCAGGCATCTACATCTATGGGGTTCAGCTCAACCACTTTTTCGTAAGCCTGTTCGGCTTCGGCTATGTGGCCAAGTTTGTATTCCGCGTCGGCTATGGCAAACCAATAGTCGGCATTGGCAATATCCAGGTCGAGTGCTTTTTTGTAAAAGTGCAGGGCTTCAAAATAACGTTCTTCAAAATCCAAAGTCACACCAATACCGAACCAGCCATCAGCCAGTTTAGAATCCATTTTGACTGCCTTTTTGTAGAAGGCGCGTGCATCGTCCATCTGCTCCAGCTTCTCGTAGCACTCGCCAATGGCGCAATAAGTATCCGCATTGGGTTGTTCGTACTCAAAGGTCTGGCGGTAAACGTCTATAGCCTCCGCATATTTTTCGAGGTTCACCAAAGCATTACCCTTATTAAAGTATGCCGATGCAAAGCTGTCTTTGATCAGGATGGCGTAATCGTAAGCATCAATTGCCTTTTCAAACAGGCTAAGCTTGGTATAAGCATTGCCTAAGTTATACCAGGCGGCGTAGCTGTAAGGCTCGCTGTCGATATACTGCTGATAAAACTGCACGCTTTCTTCCTGGTTGTCCATTACATCGTAACAGAAAGCCAGTTCGTATAAAGCGTCCTGGTTTTCCATATTTTGCTTCAGGCAAAGTTTCAGGTAAGTGATGGCCGTGTCATAGTCGCCCATGTTTTGGTACACATAGGATATATGCAGCAATATTTCATCCGTATCGTCGGCAAGATCAAGCGCCTTTTCGTAGTTCTCAAGCGCCTCGGCGTACCGTTCCATGTTCTCGTAGAGGTTGCCGCGGATGATATAAATATCCGGGTCCGAAGCCTCCAGCAGCGCCGCCCTTTCGAGCGACACAAAAGCATCGCTTACGCGGTTGGTAACGACAAATAACTGTGCCTGCTTGATTAAAAATACGGCGGCGAAGGGGTGCTGGTTGCAGGCGTATTCAACAACCTGCAGGGCTTTCGCCGGGTCATTCTTTTCGATGTAGTAGTCGATAATGTTCTCAAACGCCTGCGCATCAAAAAAATACTGGTCATGATTACGAATCATTTCTTCGTAACGTTCAACCGAAAACTTGGGGTCTTCGGTGAATCCAAATTCAAAGTCTTCTTCCATTCAATATATTTTCAGAACGCGGGCGGCCATAAGTCCTGATAGTATACCGTCTGGCAAACTACCGGGGTTTTCTTGCCTTTGCTGAGGTCAAATTACAACATGTATACATCCATAAGGCAATTTAGTTATCAACATTCGAACATTTTTAACAGGGGTTTTTCCAAGTGCCTGATAATAAATGAAAAGCAAATTCGTGCTTTAAACGGCTAAGGGTGAGTTGATGATAAATTGCCTTAAAGATTTTTACCTTTGACAAAAATACTAATTATGAGCCTCAATATTTCTGAAATTTTAAACCATTTACATATAAACGACAATAACGGCGCGTTTAGTACAGGCAGTAATTGGGGTGGCAGCGAAGGTGACCATGTAAAGACAATTTATTCACCTGTGGATGGTAAAAAGATCGCTTCGGTAAAAATGGCGACAGAATCTGATTATAATAAAGTAATAGAAAAAGCAGCCGAAGCATTCAAAAAATGGCGGACAGTACCCGCACCCAAACGCGGCGAAATAGTGCGCCAGGTGGGCCAGGCTTTGCGCGATAACAAACAGCAATTGGGCGCATTAGTATCCTACGAAATGGGCAAAAGCCTGCAAGAGGGTTACGGCGAGGTGCAGGAAATGATAGATATATGCGACCTGGCAGTTGGCCAGAGCCGGCAGCTTTTCGGATTGACGATGCATTCAGAACGTGCCGAGCACCGCATGTACGAGCAATATCACCCGCTGGGGATAATAGGCGTAATATCGGCCTTCAATTTCCCGGTAGCAGTGTGGGCATGGAACGCAGCATTGGCCTGGGTTTGCGGCGATGTATGCGTTTGGAAACCATCCGAAAAAACACCTTTGACAGCCATTGCTTGTCAGCATATTGTACAAGAGGTTTTTGAACGGAACGATGTGCCCGAAGGTGTATCCTGTTTAATTATTGGCGACCGCGTAATTGGCGAATTGATGTCGAATGATGGCCGTGTTCCTTTGGTATCAGCGACAGGCTCAACCCGCATGGGTAAGGCTGTAGGTGCGGCTGTTGGCGCGCGTTTAGGCAGAAGTTTGCTGGAACTTGGTGGTAACAATGCCATTATCGTCAGTCAATATGCCGATATAGATACGGTATTGGTTGGCGCCTTATTCGGTGCGGTGGGAACTGCCGGGCAGCGTTGCACTACAACCCGCCGGCTCATTATCCACGAAAGTATCTATGATCAGTTCAAACAAAAACTGGTAAAAGCTTATGGGCATATCCGTATTGGCAACCCGCTGGATGAACATAATCATATGGGGCCGCTGATAGATAAGGATGCTGTATCCATGTATTTGGATGCCATAGAAAAATGCAAAGCCGAAGGCGGAAAGATACTTGTGGAAGGCGGAAAATTAGATGGTACCGATTATGCTTCAGGTTGCTACGTGAAACCATGTATTGCCGAAGTAGAAAATCATTATAATATAGTACAGCACGAAACGTTTGCACCTATACTTTATTTGATAAAATATACCGACCTTGACGAGGCCATTGCTTTACAAAACGGTGTGCCGCAGGGGCTATCATCATCAATTATGACCAATAATTTACGTGAGGCGGAACAATTCCTTTCGTACGCAGGTTCGGATTGTGGCATAGCCAATGTAAACATCGGTACATCGGGTGCGGAAATAGGCGGAGCGTTTGGCGGTGAGAAAGAAACCGGCGGCGGGCGTGAGTCGGGTTCCGATGCCTGGAAGGTTTATATGCGCAGGCAAACTAATACCATTAATTATTCAACAAAATCACCATTAGCGCAAGGCATCAAATTCGATCTGTAGCTTATAACAAATATAGAATGCACAAGCCCCTGAAACTCTTTATAAGCTGCTTTTTTGCTTTTACACTGACCGGTTATTCGGCTTTGGCCCAACAAGTTCCGCCAGTCCAGCCCGATCCGCCTAAAAATTGGTTCGCGATGGATTTGAAGGCAGATGGCTATTTCGGCATCAGTTTGAACCAGGCTTACCAGTTTCTTCAAGGCAAAAAAAGCAAACCGGTATTGGTTGCGATCATCGATAGCGGCTGTGATACTTTGCAGAAGGATCTGCAAGGCGTTTTATGGGTGAACCCTAAAAAGGATAAAAACTATCCCGGTGATGTGCACGGCTGGAATTTTTTAGGTGGTCCTGGCCGGAAATGCGATTTTAACGAAACCGAAGAAGAGGTACGGCAATATTATAAGCTGAAGGACAAATATCTCAGTCTTACCGAATCAACTGCTACTGATAAAAAGGAATACTCCTTTTGGCTGCGGGTAAAAACGCAATACGATTCGACTGTTACAATGGCAAGGACAGAATTGTCGCAGCTATCGCCGGTGATGAACGCTTTGGTTGAGACCAGCGGTTATGTACGCCACCTGCTTAATTTGAAAAACGATCAGACCTTTACCAGGAGCGATATTGAGCATCTTTCCGAAAAAAATGACACGCTTGCCCAGGTAAAAAACCTATGGCTGCTGGCTTTCAGCCAGGATGTATCCACCAGCACCAATGTAAAGGTGATCAAGGAGATGAATGAATATCTTACCAAGCTGAACAATGATCTGAGCCCGGATCTGGAAGCGCGCAAACGTATTGTCGGCGATGACCCCGATTCGTTACATGATAAACCTTATGGCAGCAATATCCTGAAATTTGACGACGCCTCGCACGGTACCGAAGTAGCCGGCCTGGTGGGCGCCAAACGCGGTAATGGTTATGGAATAGATGGTGTGGCCGATAATGTGAAGCTAATGATCATCAAAGCCGTACCTATCGGCGACGAGTATGATAAGGATGAGGCAAACGCCATCCATTTCGCGGTTGACCACGGTGCGAAGATCATCAATATGAGTTTCGGCAAAAAGATATCACCGCATAAAGCCTGGGTGGATGAAGCCTTTAAATATGCCGCCGCACATAATGTGCTTTTGGTGCAGGCTGCCGGCAATGATAACCAGGATATGGATGTGAAGCCCGAGTTTCCAAACGCTAACCTTGAAGACGGAACTATCGCCGACAACGTGCTAAACGTAGGCGCTTCAGGATTAAAGCAGGATACGAGCCTTGCAACAGATTTCAGCAACTTCGGCAAGAAGAATGTCGACCTGTTTGCCCCCGGTGTTAAAGTAACTTCAATTGATATGGATGCCGAAACCATTACGGACGATGGTACCAGCTTTTCATCGCCTATCGTAGCCGGCATTGCCGCTTTGATACTGGAGTACTATCCCGATCTGAGCGCCAGACAGGTTAAGCAGGCTATTATGGAATCGGCAACCCCACTAACCGGTACCATGGTTTACAAACCCGGCACGCACGACCTGGTTGATTTTACCACGTTAAGCAAAACCGGGGGTATTGCCAATGCTTATTTGGCTTTGCAAATTGCGTCGAAGATGCAGGGGGAACGGAAAAATTGATACATCTATGAGGGGCACACTCGTCTTATTCGTCGTGTTTTTGGCAACCTCAATAGAAGTGTTTGCACAATCCTCCGATTGTAATCAATTCAAAAACGGGATGTTTAAAACAACCTACAAAGGCATAACGGATATTATTAAGCGTTCAGGCTCTGATCAGATAGAATATTTCCAGGGTTCATCAGATAAACCGGACCATTACATTGTAAAATGGCTCGACGATTGCACTTATACTTTGACACCCGATTCTTCCACACTTGCCGAAAACAAAGACATACCAAGGAACATAGTTTTTACAGTAAGGATCACTAATCCCATTAAGGATTCATACACGCAGACCATGACCGACAACCTGGGTAAATTCAATATCACTTCCGTTATGACCAGGATCGAATTCGATATGGAAATGTACATCAAAGGCGGTAAGAGCAAAAAATCTACTAAAGATAATTAGAAAATAAACTTTCAAAATATTTTGAAAGTTTAAAAACTTTGTTTTACCTTTGTTCTATGGATCTGGCAGAAGGCAAATTAAAGTTCATTGAAGCATGGGGCAAATTAGGCTCGGAATGGGGCATCAACCGCACAATGGCGCAGGTACATGCCTTGCTGCTTATTTCACCCGGGGCTTTAACCACTGAAGAGATCATGGAGCAATTGAGCATATCACGCGGCAACGCTAACATGACCCTGCGCGACCTGATGAGTTGGGGACTTATCGAAAAGCAGCACCGTGCCGGTGAACGCAAAGAGTATTTTTTTGCCGAAAAAGATACCTGGACTATCGCCCGCCAGGTAGCGCAGGAGCGTAAAAAACGCGAACTTGACCCGGTGTTAAAAGTATTGAACGAACTAACCACTGTTGAAGGCGACGAAAAGGATGCTGAATACAAAACTTTTAAAAAGTCGGTTGGCGACATCAACAAACTGGCTAAGAATGTCGACAAAACCTTAACAACTATGGTAAAGGCCGAAGAGAATTGGTTTTGGGGATCAATTTTTAAGATGTTTAAATAGCATTTTTTTTATGATTTTAACTTTCATATTTTACTGAAAATACAATAAACATATTTTTAACTTAAAACCACAACATCATGAACTACTTCATTTTAACTTACACGTTTTACATTGCTATCAGCATAGCATTAACCATTTGGGTTGCAAAGGTCCTGTTCAAAAACGGCCGCATATTTTTGGTTGATATCTTTCACGGCAACGTCCTGCTTGCCGATTCTGTCAACAAGCTGTTGGTAGTGGGATTTTATTTGATCAACCTGGGCTATGTGAGCCTTGCCTTGAAGGAAAGCAGCAGTATACCCAGTACACAGGTTGTAATAGAAGTATTAAGCTATAAACTCGGATGCATCATCCTGATACTCGGAGGCATGCATTTCCTTAATCTTTATGTGTTCTTTAAATTGCGCCACAGGGCCCAGGCTATAACCAATGAAGCCAATAATAGCTAAGACTATGAATGCTTTAAAATACAACAAGATCATATTGGCAGGCGGCAACGGTTACTTAGGTACAGTCCTCGCGGCTCATTTCAAATCGCTGGCTAAGGATATCATCATCCTGGCACGGCATCCAAAAGGGGCAGAAGGTAATATCCGTACCCTGGTATGGGATGGAAAAACCGAAGGTAATTGGGTAAACGAATTGGAAGGCGCCGACCTGCTGGTAAACCTTTGCGGTAAAAGTGTGAATTGCCGCTACACTGAAAAGAACAAAAAGGAGATACTGGATTCACGCATTAACCCAACTAACCTGCTGAACCGGGTTGTTGCCAAGCTGCAGCATCCGCCTAAGCTGTGGGTCAATAGCGCTTCGGCAACTATTTATCGCCATGCGGAAGACCGTCCGCAAACAGAAGCGGATGGCGGGATCGGTGAAGGCTTTTCTGTGGAAATATGCAAGGCATGGGAACAAGCATTTTTTGAAACTGAAATTCACGGCGTGCGGAAAGTGGCGTTGCGGACAGGCATTGTATTTGGCAAAAGTGATGGCGTTTTTCCAAGATTGCTAAACCTGGTGAAGGTTGGCCTCGGCGGCAAACAGGGCACCGGGCGGCAAATGGTATCCTGGATACACGAGCAGGATGTCGCAGGAATAACCGAATGGCTTTTGGAACAGCCCGGAATAAAAGGTGTATTGAACGCCACCGCGCCAAACCCGGTTTCCAATGCTTTGCAAATGCAACTGATACGGAACGCTTATGGTATAAAATTTGGTTTGCCCGCCCCTGCGTGGCTGCTAAAAGCAGGGTCTTATTTCATCGGCACCGAAGCTGAGCTGATACTTAAAAGCCGCTGGGTTCTGCCGAAACGATTGATAGAAGGCGGGTACGAATTCAAATATCCAACATTGGACCTGGCGGTTCAGGAATGCCTGGACAACAGGAAGAGCAAACTGGCCAGGATTTTTTGGATCATTACTATTCCTGTTCTTTTTGGCTTATTGATGCGTTTCATGTTTGATATTGATAGCTGGGAATCATTGTACAAGGTGATGTCGGTAAGCTTCATTTTCCTGGTTCCTTTTGGGATAGGTGTACTGACAATTTTTTTCTCAAGTGTTGAGCGTGTGCAAAGCATAGGTTACCGGATTTTAATGCCATGGGTGCCTATTTTAGGTCTGTTATCTATAACAATAGCGTTGACCATTGAGGGCTGGGCCTGCTGGATGATGGCCTTGCCTATCTTTTTTGCCGCAGGATCGCTTGGAGGTTTAACTGCCGGTTATTTCAAATTAAAAAAACATAAAAACGAGAATACCTATATATCGTTACTGGTTTTACTGCCTCTTTTTGTATCGCCTATTGAGCAAGCCATTGGCAGCATCCCGGGTAGGTATGAAGCCTATACTTATATTGATATTCATGCTGCCAACCGGGGCAAAATATGGGATAATGTAACCCGTGTCAAGGCAATAAATAAAGAGCAGGATAAAGGCTGGCTGACCCAAACATTAGGATTCCCAAGACCTATTCGCGCTGAACTGAATTATAATGGCGTGGGCGCATACCGTAAAGCTATTTTCAGTAAAGGTTTGGTGTTCCATGAAGGGGTTGAAAGCTATCTCGATCAGCACAGTATGCACTTTTCCATTAAGGCTTATCCGTACGAAATACCTTCAACCACCATGGATAAGCATGTGGTAATAGGCGGCGATTATTTTGATGTGCTGGACGGAACCTATGTATTACAGCAATTATCACCCGGCACCTACCGCCTGCATCTTTACAGTCATTTTATGCTAACCACCACGTTTAATTTTTATGCGTCGTGGTGGGCAGGCTGGATCATGAAGGATATACAGAACAATATTTTACAGGTGATAAAAGAACGGGCCGAACAATGACACCAGGAACAAAGATCAAACTCTGCCTGTGGATAATCATCATCGGACTCGCGCTAAGCGGGATAACTGCCTTTCCGCTCGAAAGCGAACTTGCTATATTAAAGGTCCGCCTATCGCCGAATGGCACCATAGGTGATTGGATCAATACCATTTACCAGGCGATAAAAACCACGAACAGCCAATTCCCCTGGTTAAGTTACGGTACGGATTGGCTGGCTTTTGCGCATCTGGTGATAGCAATTGTATTTATTGGCCCATTGCGCGACCCGGTTAAAAACATTTGGGTTATCCATTTCGGTATGATCGCCTGCATCGCCATCTTCCCGCTGGCCTTTATCGCGGGTAGTATCCGGGGCATTCCGCTGTTTTGGCGGCTACTCGATTGCTCGTTTGGGGTGATCGGTTTTATACCACTTTATTTTGCCAACAAGTACACCTGTATGCTGGAGAAAGTCAGCCCTGTTTCATAATTTTAAGCAAGGAATTGTTACACGACGGCACAATTGTTTTTACAAGTTCATTGCCTATATTTGCGTCGCAAAAAATTCATTTTTAGAAAAAATAATGAGAGAAATACAATTCAGAGAAGCGCTTCGGGAAGCTATGGTCGAAGAAATGCGCAAGGACGAGAATATATACCTGATGGGTGAGGAAGTTGCCGAATATAACGGCGCTTACAAAGTGAGCCAGGGTATGCTGGATGAATTTGGTGCGAAGCGGGTGATTGACACCCCTATCTCTGAATTGGGTTTTGCCGGTATCGGCATAGGCTCGGCGATGAACGGCCTGCGCCCTATCATCGAATTTATGACCTTCAACTTTTCGCTGGTGGCTATAGACCAGATCATCAACGGCGCAGCCAAGATCATGTCGATGAGCGGCGGCCAGTTTTCGGTGCCTATCGTATTCCGCGGCCCGACAGGAAACGCGGGGATGCTAAGTTCACAACACAGCCAATGCTTCGAGAGCTGGTATGCCAACTGCCCGGGTTTAAAGGTGGTTGTACCGTCAAACCCTGCTGATGCAAAAGGCTTATTAAAATCAGCCATACTGGATCCCGACCCGGTTATTTTTATGGAGTCAGAATTAATGTATGGCGATAAAGGTGAAGTGCCGGAAGAAACCTATTATATCCCGCTTGGCAAGGCAAACGTGACCAAAGAAGGTTCGGATGTAACGCTGGTTGGTTTTGGTAAGATCATGAAAGTGGTTAACGCCGCTGCTGCCGAACTGGAAAAAGAAGGTATCCATGCTGAAGTGATCGATCTGCGTACAGTACGCCCCATTGATTATGAAACTGTGATCAATTCAGTTAAAAAAACAAACCGTTTGGTTATTGTTGAAGAAAGCTGGCCTTTGGGTTCAATCGCAACCGAAGTTGCCTTTAAGGTACAAAAGGATGCTTTTGATTACCTGGATGCGCCTATCCTGCGTATTATGGGCGGTGATGTTCCGCTGCCTTATGCGCCTACTTTGATACAGGAATACCTGCCAAATCCTGAAAGAGTGATCAAAGCGGTTAAGGAAGTGATGTACGTGACTAAATAAGACCGTTGATTGGTGTGATTTCCGGATTACGCTGATTTTTTAATATTTAAGGCTCCGAAATTCGGAGCCTTGTTTGTTTTTGCTGAATACAAGAATGAATTAATCCACCCACTCAAATTTAGTGTAAGGCACTAATACCTCGGGTACTTTTATCCCTTTTTCGGTCTGGTTATTTTCCAGTATCGTAGCTAAAATTCGCGGCAACGCTAATGCGCTCCCATTTAAGGTGTGGGCTAATTGTGTTTTGCCTTCAGCGTTGCGGAAGCGTAATTTTAAGCGGTTGCTCTGGAAAGTTTCAAAATTCGATACTGAAGAAACTTCGAGCCAGCGTTGTTGTGCGGCGCTCCAGGTTTCCATATCATAAGTAAGCGCTGAGCCAAAACCCATATCCCCTCCGCACAAGCGTAAAACACGGTAAGGTAGTCCTAGTTTTTGCAAGAGTCCCTGTACATGCAGGCTCATTTGCTCCAATATTTCATATGATTTATCGGGATGTGCCACGGTTACGATCTCCACTTTATCAAACTGGTGCAAACGGTTTAACCCGCGCACATGCGCGCCGTATGAGCCTGCCTCGCGGCGAAAGCATTGCGTATAAGCACAATTTTTAACCGGTAGATCTTCACCCTTTAAAATCACATCGCGATATAGGTTGGTAACCGGTACTTCGGCAGTTGGTATCAGGTATAACTTGTCTTCATTGATATAATACATCTGGCCCTCCTTGTCGGGAAGTTGCGTGGTGCCAAAGCCGGATGCTTCGTTTACAACTAATGGCGGTATCACTTCGCTGTAGCCTGCTTTTTCGGCCTCATCCAAAAAATAAGCGATCAACGCTCTTTGAATTTTAGCGCCCTTATTTAAATAAACCGGGAAACCCGCGCCGGTTATTTTCACCCCCAACTCAAAATCTATCAGTTTGTATTTAGCTGCAAGGTCCCAATGAGGCAACGCATTTTCGGGCAAGTTGGGTTTTGCGCCATTTTCCAATACCACTTCATTTTCTTCCGGTGTTAATCCTTTGGGGACAGATGCGTGAGGCAGATTAGGTAACAAAACTAACTTTTGATTTAAGTCATCTTCTATCATAGCCAGCGCATCACCCAATATTTTTATCTCTTCTTTCCATGCGACGGTATTGGCTTTGATGCTTTCTGCTTCGTCTTTTTTGCCCGCGCGCATCAGGTCGCCGATCTGTTTTGCGGCAGCGTTAGCTTTAGCTTGCAGTTCTTCGCTGGATGTTTGTGCGGCACGGCGGTCGTTATCCAATTGGATGATCTCATCAACCAGGTTCAATTGTTTGAAATTTTTTACAGCCAAACGTTCTAAAACCTTTTCCCTGTTCTCGCGGATATAACTAACTTGCAGCATTGTTGTATTTTTTGGCAAAGATATAATTAGTTCATGGTTTATAGTTCATGGTTCATAGCCAGAATTGCAAATTGACAGGCTGCCCCTTAACTAAATATATGCCATGAACTATGATCTATGAACTATGATCCTACAAGGAAAACTCTACTTAGTACCCACACCCATAGGCAACCTGGAGGATATGACTTTCAGGGCCATACGTATTTTGAAGGAAGCTGATGTGGTGCTTGCTGAGGATACACGCAATTCAGCGCCGCTACTGAAGCACTTTGAGATCAACCAAAAAATGTACGCGCATCATCAGCATAACGAGCACCAGGCGACTAACGAGATCATCCGCTTTTTAAAGGAAGGTAAAAATGTAGCATTAATATCTGATGCTGGCACGCCTGCTATATCCGACCCGGGCTTTTATTTGGTACGCGAAGCATTAAAGCACGAAATTGAAGTAGAATGCCTGCCGGGCGCGACAGCTTTTGTGCCGGCGCTGGTCAATTCGGGCTTCCCGACAGACAGGTTTTGTTTCGAGGGATTTTTGCCTTTGAAAAAAGGACGTCAAACACGTTACAAACAATTGGCAGAAGAGGAACGGACAATCATTTTGTACGAGTCGCCGCACCGCTTTGTCAAAACATTAGATGAAATGACTACCTATTTTGGCGCTGAAAGACAAATATCCGTGTCGCGTGAGCTGACCAAGGTCTTTGGCGAAACTGTGCGCGGTACGGTAACAGAAGTAAAAGAATATTTTGAAACGCACCCTGCGAAGGGCGAGTTTGTGATATGCGTGGCGGGCGCTTTACCCAAATCAAAAGAGAAGGAATATTAATAAATGAAAAGAAACATCCTCCTGTCGGTATTTTCAGGTTTGCTGCTTTGGATAGCATGGCCGCCTACGCCGCATACTACTTTTTTCCTTTTTGTGGCGTTTGTGCCGATGCTGATGGCGATGGAAAATATCATCCAGTCGGAATCAGTACGAAAAGGCAAAAAAATATTCTGGACCACCTTTTTAGGTTTTTTCATCTGGAATACCCTATGCGTCTATTGGGTTTATAATGCTATAAAACAGGATAATCCAATAGCTGCAATACCTGTTGCCCTTATACCCTATTCTTTGGCGCCGCTGATGATGTCGGGCTGTTGCTGGTTTTATTACCGCTTACGGCGTGTTACTAAGCGCAATGTGGCTTTTTTAGGATTGATCTGTTTTTGGATAGGATACGAATACCTGAACCAAACCTGGGACCTCAACTTCCCCTGGATGACATTAGGCAACGGTTTCGCGGTAAGCTACAAATGGATACAATGGTATGAGTACACTGGTGTTTACGGCGGTACAATATGGATATGGGTGGTGAATATTTTTGCTTTTTTGGTTTATAGCGGCCTGCACAAGCCCCGCGCAAAAACCATGCGTATCAAACAAATACTTGCCCTGGGGCTCATCATACTGTTGCCCATGGCGCTGTCGGTTTACCGTTACCGCACTTATCACGAGCAGGTAAACCCGGCAAACATTGTAGTGGCCCAGCCCAATATAGACCCCTACCTGAAAGAACACGCTATACCGGTGCAGCAACAGGTGGCTATCCTGACCAAAATCTCCGACTCGATAGCCCAGCCTAATACCGAGTTTTTTATATGGCCCGAAACGGCGATTTCAGATCAATCGGGGGTGAATGAGGACCTGGTACGCTCAAATCCTTATTACAAACAAATACAGCGCTTTTTAAACAAATACAAAAACGGCAATGTGCTCACCGGCGCAGAAGACATCAAGATATACAATTCACGAAAAACTCCAACTGCAAGCCCGCTCGAACCGCAGGGTAACCAGTTTTACGATGGTTTTAATGCGGCTATCAATATCGAAAACTCGGCGGAGGTGCAATTCTATCACAAGTCAAAATTGGTGCCGGGTGTTGAGGAGCTGCCTTTTGGCAACGCATTATCCTTTATGAAACCAATTTTTGAGCACCTGGGCGGCGCAACCGGCGGTTATGGCACACAGGCTGAACCGGGAGTGTTCTACTCGCAAAGCGGCATAGGTGTAACGCCTGTAATTTGTTTCGAATCCATTTGGGGGGAATGGGTCGCGACCAGCGTTCATAAAGGTGGCCAGTTTATCGCCATTATTACCAACGATGGCTGGTGGGAAAACACCTCAGGTAAGGACGAGCATTTGGATTATGCCAAATTGCGCGCCATTGAAACCCGGCGCTGGGTATGCCGCTCCGCTAATACAGGTATCTCGGCCTTCATCAACCAGCGCGGTGATATTGTACAACAAACCAGATGGTGGGTTAAAACGGCTATTAAGCAGGATATCAACCTCAATTCGGATATGACATTTTATGTGCTGCACGGTGATTATTTGGCCAAGACAGGCAGCTTTTTAGCTATAGCCGGAGTAGTTTGGGTGCTAATGGTTATTGTGATTGCGAGATGGAAGCGGAGAAAGGTGACAGCGTGAGGCGGATTACCCATTTGTTTCATTCGTAGGGATTTAAAGCCTTGGCTTACTAAATATATTATAAATTAATTCGTTATATTTGAATTACAAGCAAGGAAGTATGCGCACTTTAAATATATCCATATCCGACTTAGAGTTTAGCAAGTTTGGCTTAAAAAAAGAGAACCTTTCGTTTTCTGAGCTGCTTGAACTGGTAAGTAATGAACTCACCAAAAGAGCATTGCGTGAAAGTGTGGATCTTGCGGAAAGATACAATCTTTCGACTTTAACTATGGATGAAATTTCAAAGGAAGTTAAGGCCTCACGAAAAGATGCAAAAAATCATTCTTGACACGAATGTTGTCGTATCGGCGCTCATACAAAAAAGCTTCCCTTATCTAATACTTCACGAACTTTACATCGAACGGAAAATAGAGCTTTGCATTTCGGAAAGTTTGATAACCGAATACTTCGAGGTATTAAAGCGAGACAAATTTTCAAGATTCCCTGATTTCACAGCGATGGCTAACTGGGTGCTTAAAGATGTCAACGAACATGCAACGCTATTTTACCCTACGCAAAAGCTTAACATTATCAAAGATGCAGCCGATAATATGCTTTTGGAGCTGGCTGTTGAAAGTGGGGCTAACTACCTGGTAACGGGCAACACTAATGATTTTACAATCTCCTTTTATGAGGAAACCAAAATAGTTTCTCCAAGAGAATATTGGGAATTATATAAATAGCAAAATCACACATCCCTATTCACAATAAACTGCAACAGGTCGTGTATCGGTTGGCGGATGATCTTACCAACTTTTATCTCGTTACTTTCGCAGAGGCGTTTTAATTCATCCGAAAAAACGTAGGCTATCGAACCCACAAAATTGCATTTGTATTTATGGTATTGCGGGTATGATTTGACGTTGGTTTCGATAAACTCAAGGAAACCCCTTGCCAACAACGCCTGCCCGTATTGTGAGTCGCGTATCTTATTGATGAATTTGGCAAATGATGCCAGGTAGAAATTTCCGTTAGGTTTCTGGTAAACATTTATGATCACCGCTTCCTTATCCAATTGATAGTCTGCATTGAAAACAGCGTGAATATCATCCGGCATATTGCCATAGAGGAAATCGGTAACCAGGGCCTTACCAAACCAGGTACCCGAGCCTTCATCACCCAAAACATAACCGAGTCCGTGTTTGCCTGAGTGTACTTCCTCGCCATCAAAAAAAGAAATGTTGGAACCTGTGCCCAATACACAGCAAAGACCCTTCTCGTGCCCGCAGGTGGCATAGGCGCTTCCCAAAAGGTCACTGTCGACACTAATATAAGCTTTAGGGAATAACTGGCTCAGCGCGTTTGAAACGATCTCGTGCCTGTCCGGACTTGAGCAGCCGGCCCCAAAAAAGTATATTTCGGTAATATCAGCAGCGCGCGAAGTAAGGCCTGCGCCCTGGTCGTACAGTATTTTCACCATTTCCTTTTCGGTGCGGAAATAGGGGTTTAAACCATCTGTTCTGAATTGTACGGGTTCTTGCCCTGGAACTGCAAGCAACCAATCTGTTTTGGATGAGCCGCTGTCAGCAACTAATATCATGTAGCAATTTCGTCGAGCGCTTTTTGGGTAAGCGGTTTATGGATAAATTGAGTGATGTATTTGTTATTGCCCGACTTTTTCATGTCCGTAGGGTCGAGTGAAGAAGACAGCATGAATATCTTGATCTTATTTTTGCCTTCGACATCTATTTTGTCATACTCCTGCAAAAACTCAAAACCGCCCATACCGGGCATACGGATATCCAGGAAAATTACCTCAGGAACAACACTGCCTGAGCGCAGCGAATCAATAGCTTCCGTAGCCGATTGGCTTACTACCACATGGTCGGCAAAGTTGCTGCTTTCCAATATGCGCCGTGTGACAAAATTATCAATGTAATTGTCGTCTATCAGCAAACAGGTTTTGTAATGGTTTGACATTCACACCAAAAATAGCTTTTCTAAAAATAAAAAAGAATGTGTATTGGTTTTTTATTTCTAACAGTCAAAATTAACCTTTTTGTGTATCCGCTATTTTACAGCCTTATTTAGTGATACTTACAAATCCATTTTTATTTTTT
>Ga0206840_1063_pt1 | contig 20388 bp, 5 predicted proteins | sample Alteio_BWOrgCont_24_FD_152633 | JGI IMG/M metagenome (GOLD analysis project Ga0206840, IMG submission 152633) | Enriched cells from forest soil in Barre Woods Harvard Forest LTER site, Petersham, Massachusetts, United States -... | ecosystem: Environmental > Terrestrial > Soil > Temperate forest > O... | reverse complement strand
ATTCAGAAAACTCAACAATTCTTCAGAAAAACTACAGTAAACAATCTTTAGTAGTGGGTATTTTTGAAAAAATATCTGAATCAGAAAAATTCACCTAATGATATCTTAAACCTCGCTTATGAATTTTCATCAAATTGCTTTTCTTTAAACTCGTTTTACTTTTTAAATAATCTACGGATATAAAAATAATAATCTTATATGGCTTACCACTACTTCAATTAGTTATAACCTAAGTTCCTATTAATTACCTGCAGTATATTTTATTCTGATAACATTAAGGAATCAGAAACACTATTTTTTATTTAAACAGAAACAAAAGACTTGAACATGCTAAGCGAAGTTTGTTACAGGCATTACTATGCCTTTGTAAAAAGTAAGAAGATTATTTTACTATCTGTAGTAAAATTTATATTGTGGTGTTCTCTATTACTGAAGATAGTAGTCGCTAATGCTCAGACCGGGCAGGTATTGAATTTAACGCTACCACAGGCTGTGGAAATGACTAAGAATAATTATCCGTCTATCAAAGCCAGGGAAGCGCTAAAAAAAGCTTCAGAGAAGGGTTTGCAATCAACCCGATCCTTATATCTTCCTGCTGTCATACTTCAATCGCAGGCAAACTACGCTACTGCCAATTCAGTAACGGGAACCTTCTTTCCTAACGAAGGCTTTGCCATGCCCACTTCAAGTTCAGTAAATGGGTATAAACTTGGAAGTAATACAACTCAGGGCGCTTTAGGAAACTTCCAGACTCTTGTAGTTAACTGGACGGTCTTCGCTTTTGGAAAAATAAGAAGCCAGGTTACTCTCTCTAAAGCAGAAGTTCAGGAAAGCAATACAGAATACGCAAACGAAATATTCCAGCAACAGGTAAAAGTTTCGGACGCTTATTTATTGCTACTTAGAAACCAGAAACTTTCTTTAGTACAAAGGGAAAACTATAACAGAGCTATAGTGCTACGTACTGCCATTCGTGCAGCAGCTATTTCTGGTATGCGTCCGGGTGTTGATACAGCCTTCGCAGACGCTGAAGTTTCCAGAACAAAGATACTTTTGCTGGAAAGCATCCGTCAGGTAAAAGCATCAAGCATAATGCTTAGCGAACTTATTGGCTCTGTCTCTGATAGTGTAATAATAGACTCAATGAGTTTTTATAGTAATCTTCCTTTAGTAGAACCAGATAGCGCTATAGATATAAATAATCATCCCTTGCTAAAAATGTATTTAAGCCGAATTGAAGTCGGAAATAAGAGGTCTAACGCTGTTATGAAATCTTACTTCCCATCAATCAAACTTATGGCTGCAGGCATTGGCAGAGGTACGGCAATTTCACCCTCTGCGGGTGGAACCTACGATTATATACAAAAAGATGGCCTGCAAATCACAAATTATAATTACTTTATGGGTATAACCATGCTCTGGAATATGCTGGACTACCCGCGAATAAGAAATGAGTTTAAAAGCGCCGAATACATTACCCAGTCTTATAAATATAATTACGATGAGGAGAAGCTTAAAATAACAAGGGAAATTGAGAACTCAGAACTTCAGCTAGCGCTATCCAGAGAACAGGCCAAAGAAGCCCCTATACAGTTAACGGCTGCAAAAAGCGCTTTCGAGCAAGCAAGCGCAAGGTATAGAAATGGGTTGTCTACTCTTCCTGAATTAGAACAAAACTTTTATATCCTTAACAGGGCAGAGGTTGATTTAACAGTAGCTACTAATAACGTATGGAGATCACTCCTTGTTAAATCTGCCGCAGTGGGAGATCTTTCAATATTTATGAACCAGGTTAAATAGAAAAAACAGTTATGTATAATTTGATTAAATCAGCTTTACGGCAACCCATCTCTGTGATGGTAGCTATTCTGGGAATATTATTCTTTTCAGTGATTGCCGCAGTAAAAATTCCTGTAGATATTTTTCCCATGCTAGATATGCCTACTATATATGTGGCACAACCTTATGGGGGTATGGACCCTGAACAAATGGACGGCTTTATTGCCCAAAGGTATCAGGATCAGTTTCTTTATGTATCCGGCATTAAAAACATCGATGTAAAAACCATTCAGGGGCTTTCCCTCATAAAGCTTCAGTTTTATCCGGGAACGGATATGGCGCAGGCTTCAGCAGAGGTAGGCAACCAGATCAATAGAGCTAAAGCGTATATGCCCGAAGGCACAGTGCCGCCGCAGGTGGTACGGTTCGATGCCAGTTCTGTTCCTATTGGCCAATTGGTATTTGAAAGCAAAACAAGATCGCTTAACGAGATACAGGATTATGCAGCATCGCGTATTCGTTCTATGTTCTCTAATATTCCAGGCGTGTCGTCTCCTCCTCCGTTTGGGGGTAATCAACGCACAATAGTAATAAGGGTTGACCCAGAGCTAATGAGAAGTTATGGGCTTTCTCCTGAAGAAATTGTTAAAGCTGTAGCAGTAAATAATCAGCCCTCAGCGGCAGGTAATGTACGTATTGGAGATTATACTGTAATGACGCCTCTGAATTCCCTTATAAGAACTCCTGAAGGATTTCTTGACATTCCCATACGCATTGGAAGCGGCCCGACAGTATTTGTAAGAGATGTCGCTAAAGTGGAAGATGCGGCAGACGTAACCGTAAGTTACGCTTTAATTAATGGTAAAAGAGCCGTATATATTCCTGTAGTAAAAAAATCAGATGCCTCCACATTAGACGCAGTAAATAATATAAAAGCAGCGCTGCCCAGGTTGCAAAACGCAATACCGGAAGACGTACATCTTTCTTACGAATTTGACCAATCTGTTTACGTTACCAACTCATTAAAAAATCTTATTAGCGAGGGAATATTAGGAGCCTTGTTAACAGGGCTTATGGTATTGCTTTTTTTAAGGGACTGGCGTAGTGTTATTATAGTAGTGCTTACTATTCCAATCTCTGTTATGTCTGCTGTTATTTTGCTAAACCTGTTCGGACAAACTATAAACATTATGACCCTTAGCGGGCTTGCCCTGGCAGTAGGTATACTAGTAGATGAAGCTACAGTAACCATTGAAAACATCCACCAGCATTTTGAGATGGATAAACCAAAGGCAAGCGCCATCTGGGACGCTTGTAAGGAAATCGCCTTCCCTAAGTTGCTTATCCTGCTTTCCATTCTAGCCGTATTTGCCCCTGCATTTATAATGGAAGGCGTACCAAAATCAATGTTTATGCCTCTTTCTTTAGCAGTAGGTTTTGCCATGATTTCCTCCTTTCTGCTTTCGCAAACTTTTGTGCCTGTTATTTCCAACTGGCTACTAAAGACACAAGATCATCACCCGACAAGCCCTAGCATGACTTTAGATAAAAAAGAAGTCAAAGAAGTAGAGCGTGCAGAACAAAAAGATCATCAAGCGCCAAAAGGGGGCTTTGATAAGTTTAAAGAGAAATACACCAACTTTGTGAAGTACCTGATGAGCAAGGGCGGCGTAGTAGTAGGGATATACTTGTTTATTACTATCGGAGGTATTATTCTTGGATTCACTGCTATTGGCACAGACATTCTTCCTAAGAGCAATACGGGCCAGTTCCAGATAAGATTAAGGGCTCCCGATGGCACTCGCATAGAACGTACCGAAGTAGCAACGCTTAACGTGCTTAATATTATTAAAGAGGAAGTAGGGCCGGAGAATGTTGAAATCTCTTCTGCATACGTGGGCACAACACCTTCCAGTTATGGTACAGCGTCTATATTTGTGTTCACCAGCGGCCCTCATGAAGCCGTTATTCAGGTAGCCCTAAGGGAAGATGTACATTTAAATATGGATGATTTTAAAGAACGATTAAGGGCGAAAATTAAAAAACAGTTGCCTACTCTTAAAGTATCTTTTGAACCCATTGAACTTGTCGAAAAAATTATGAGCCAAGGCTCTCCAACACCCATAGAAGTAAGCGTGGCAGCAAAAGATATAAAAGAGGCTTACGGATATGCAAAGAAAGTTTTGGCAGAAATGGTAAAAATCCCTTTCCTGAGAGATGTACAAATAGCGCAGCCTCTTGATTATCCTATTATAAGAATTGACCTTAACAGAGAACGCGCAGGGCAAATGGGAGTAACCCCTATGGAAGTTACCCGATCTATGGTTACCGCCACCTCGTCAAGTAGGTTTATTGAAAAAAACTTATGGTTGGATAATAAGAAAGGGGTTTCTTACCAGGTGCAGGTACAAATTCCGGAACGCCTTATAACATCTACAAATGATCTTTTAGATATCCCTTTAAAGCCTAATGAAACCCATCCTATACTTGCGGATGTTGCAAAGCTGTATGAAACTACCATGCCAGGCGAATATGACCGTTCTGGCCCGAACCGACTAGTAACTATAACTGCCAATCTTTATAAAAAAGATTTAGGAAACGCTTATAAATCTGTTGAAAAAGCAATTGATATTGCCGGTCAACCTCCACGAGGAGTATTGATTAGTGTAAAAGGACAGGTAAAACTTTTAAGCGAGACATTGAATAGCCTTCAAATAGGCCTTATGGTAGCTGTGGTAGTAATATTCCTACTACTAAGCGCCAACTTCCAGTCGTTTAAACTATCCCTTGTTATACTATCTACTGTACCAGCTGTTATAGCAGGCTCTGTAGGCATGTTGTTAATTACCGGCGCTACACTTAATCTACAATCCTATATGGGATTAATTATGTCCGTAGGCGTGTCGGTAGCAAATGCCATTCTTATGATAACTAACGCCGAAACTGTGAGAATTGAAACTAACGATGCTGCATACGCTGCCATAACTGCGGCAAACAGCCGTATACGTCCTATTCTTATGACTAGTATTGCGATGGTAATGGGTATGATTCCTATGGCCTCTGGCCTCGGAGAAGGAGGAGACCAGGTAGCTCCGCTAGGTCAGGCTGTTATTGGGGGACTTATCGCCTCTACCTTTGCCGCCCTGCTTATACTGCCTAATGTGTTTGTGCTGATACAAAAGAATGCCTCTGTACAATCTGTTTCTCTTGACCCGGAAGACCCGGCAAGCAAATTTTATGTAAATAATTAAAATAAGACAACTCCATATAACAATGAAAAAGCTGAAAATTAAATACCTTATCCCAACAGCGGCAATCCTGTTCTTTTTTTCTTGTAGTAGTAAAGAAGAAAAACATCACGAAGAAAAGAAAGGAACTATAAAAACAGTAGAGACCGCAGAGGTGCAACAACTACAGCCGGAAAAGACTATCACGATCCCTGGCGAGTTAATGCCCTGGGAATCGGTAGAGGTGTTTTCCAAGGTAAAAGGATTTATAAAGGAAATGAATGTGGACAGAGGTTCTATAGTGTATAAGGGAGACATACTGATCGTAATAGAAGCGCCGGAATTAAAAGCAGAGCTTGCCAAGGAATATGCTTCCATAGAAGAAAACCATGCCAAGTTTATTGCAAGCAGGGCCACCTACAAAAGGCTGCTGCAAACCAGCAAAACTCCCGGATCCGTATCGCCTAACGAACTGGATGTCGCTTTGTCCAGAATGAATGCCGATAGTTCCAGTATGGTTTCTTCCCAGGCGGCCTACCAGCAAATGCATGAAATAGTAAATTACCTTGTTATAAAAGCTCCTTTTGACGGAATAATAAAAGAAAGAAACGTTCATCCGGGAGCCCTGGTTGGCCCAGAAGATGGCAAAAGTGGGCATCCGCCTTTACTTATATTGGATAACGAAAAAAAACTGAGGGTAACTGTAGCAGTGCCGGAAGTGTACTCCAGCGAAATAGAAAAAAAATCTACTATTAAGTTTACAGTTTCTGCATTCCCCGAAAAAGTATTTACTGCCAGCATGGGCAGAGAGTCTGGCAGTTTAACTGAACATATAAGGTCTATACTTATAGAATTTGATTATATAAACACCAATCATGAACTTAAACCCGGTATGTATGCAGAAGTTAGCATTCCTATACAAAGAACTTCGTCCACGTTATACGTGCCTTCCACTGCGGTAGTAAGCTCTACAGAACGTTCATTTGTAATTAAGATTGATAAAGGCGTAGCAGAGTGGGTGGATGTAAAGAAAGGCAATGTGGTAGATTCCCTAACAGAAGTTTTCGGAAATATTCATCCCGGCGAAACCATTATTTTAAAAGCGTCTGAGGAAATAAGGCAAGGAGATAGTATAACTAGCAAGAGTAATAAAAGTTTGTAAGCGCCGAGTAATAATACATATTTTCTCAAAAAGCCTGATAATTTATAGCACGTTGATATTTAAACACAAAGAAGAGCAAGATAATTAAAGAAACCCATAGCCCTAAAGTGTCACTTTTCATTAGAATCCGCAAATTACTCTTGTGATTAGGGTAAGATGGTAACTTCAGTATCTAGTCTTTTAGAGTATATCTTATTATGTATAAAATAGTCAAGTATTAGGACTTCTTTACTTTTTATAAAGAGTTAGATTAGATGGGGTTATATTAATACATAATATATTATGTATTATTTTTTAGATATGTACCCCTGTTCAATTTCCTCAATATCATCCGATTGTCTTCAGATATTTTCTTCTTACGGCTCCCTTACGGAAGATGCCTCCCGAAATATTGGTATATCGGAAGGACGGTGCTTGTAGAAGGTAGGTTGTGGTCTCGGCGAGAAACTTTCTTATATCCCTAAACTATAGCCAAATATACTGAAGTTTACTCCGAGTAGCTCTTATGCCCTATAAAGATTATTTGAAAGTTAAATAGGGGATATTTGGAGTATGTATAGATATAAGTTTTTCTTACGGATTCCGTAAGAAATGGCAAATAATTTTGTTGCAGTCTATCAGAGCTACCATAAGGCATAAGTATTAGGACTAGTAACAAGATAAGGGAAATATATGTTTTCTCATACTCTTAAAATAAACTATTCTCCAGTATAAATGGACATAGATGCATGCAAAATCTCTTCTCAAATAAGGCTATAAAATTCTAATTACATTAAAGTTATTGCTCTGGTGAATAAATTTCTGGGAGCTTTTATCTAATTATTTAAAATTCATACATGTTGATAAATCTTAAAATAAATGGTTTCCATTGAGAACATGGGCAATAACAATATTATTTAACATTATTTCTTTTTTAATCACAATTTAAAAATATAAAAAGTTTCAAAAAATTACATAGTTGTTTAAAATTTACAATTGCATATTTTTTTATACACATAGTTAGACTACCTTGCTCTATAATCAAACTTTTTTACCCTCAGCCAAAAGAGTGTTAATTAACTAAAGCATATTATGAAAAAAAATCACATCCTACTGCTTCTAAGCCTACTACTTGCCTGTGTTAGTTTAAAGGCGCAAAGTATTACTATTGCATTTAGCCCTGTCAGCGCCAATTTAACTGCAGGGACACAAACTAATGTTACAATAAATTTAACAAATGAACCAAATGCTAACTATCAGGTTAACCTTCCAACCGGAATGGCTCTGGCGGCCACGTCTGGTTTTTCAACGTCACCCAACATAATTCCCAGTAGCCCTACGCTATATGCCAATACGCTCACATTTAGTTATACAAACTCTGCAACAACCTCATCCATTACATTCCCCATTCTTGTTGGTATTTCTGCCGCAAACGTTAGTAGTATAATAACCGTAACTAACCCTGCGGGTAACACAACGTATGCCACTTTAAGTAATTTTACAGTTGCCCCTCCGGCTGCCAGCCCAGATCCTGGAATAACACAACTTACAGGGCCTCCATCAACCAATAACCTTAGTTACAGCTCATGGCAATTAACCCCTCCTTACAATACCTTTACCAGAATTTTTGAATATAATACATCCGTTAATTATACAGGCTGGTTCACTTTTATAGATGCATGTAGCACGGGATATTATACAATAGGCCCGGTGTCTGCCTCTGCACTTCCTTCAATAACGATTACTACGGCTACCACTACTACTACTGTTCCGGCTTCCAATATTTTTATATTGCCGTCAAATGCTACTATAGTAGGTGGGCAAACCATTACAGCTTTTGCATTTTATGCAACTGTTTCAAAATCTACAGACATCAAAATTAATGAAACAGTAACTGTTAAAAAGTGTTCCACAGACGCCAATATTTCTAATATTAGCAGTACGCTGGGCTGGGGCTTTTTTCCGAACGATGTCTCTACTATTCCTTATGGGACTGGGGCTGGCGCTATCTCTGAACCAGTTGTAGTACCCGCAAGCATAGAGTCTTCTATCCCAAGTTCTAGTATAAATGCTACATACCTCACAACGTATAATGGCACAACAACATTGCCTACAAGTTTATACCCTAATTCTAACGCTACCCCCCCCAGTTGTTTTGGCCCTTTACAAAAGGTGCACCAAAGCGTTACCTATACAAATGTCGGAAATACGTTAGAAGGGGTGCAATTTAATTTTGAAGCGTATCAGAACTATGTTGTTGTACCTGCATCAAGCATAACTATGCAAACGGCCTCCAGCGCTGCCGGACTTGCCACAGCCCCCATAGTCCCTGTTTATTTTGGCAGCAACTCGTCTACTCAAACTCCGCCCACATCTTACAGCAGCAGCAACCCTAATGGAAACCCTTATGTGAATATGACTCTGGGACAGGAAACAATACTGGGGTCTATTGCCTATACGGGCGTATACGATGATGTTAATTATCTTAATCCTAATGCGTCAATACCAACTTCCGCCAGCATTGTGGACGCCTCTGCATCAACGGAACTAGGTACTGTAACTACGGGCGCAACCGCAGGGTGCATTAATTTTGCAGCAATGCCACTAATTAGTTACCAAGGTAGTAACAGTAATCCTACTCTTGCAGATGGCGCGGTGGAGCGATTGTATATTAACCCTGTCAGTACAGCAAATGTAGCTGGGGAGTTTATTGCAGGTTCTGTTATTGTTATTTCATGGGATGAATATTACTGCTGTCCCAATCGCCCAAACCAAGATTTAATAGAAACAACAATTGGAAGTAATCCTAACATAAACTCTTATTATTCTCCTGCCAGAATAAGCGGCAACTTTAACTGGCCTTGTTCTACCACTCCCCAAAAGTTAACAATTAATCAAGCCCCTTCCAATTCAGCTTATAGTATATACTCAAGTCAAAACATAGTAGGCAATATAAGCAGTATGGAGGGCACCAGCTATGGCCATAACCAGTTTTATTGGGACGGGGCAACGCAGGTTATTACCGTTAACCTTTCAGCTTCTTTAGGAACTATTACCGAGTGGGATTTAGAAAAAAGTACGTTGGAACTTGACCTTTACCTGCAAAACGGACTATCGCTTAACCTTTGGGGCTGTAGCAGTTGTACAACATCTGTACCACAGGGCAACTCGAGCTTTTTTAACTCGGGTCTGGAAGAGATGGGCACTGTAAATGCAACTACGGGTTTACCTACGGGAGGGGTATATAATCCCCCCCAGAATGTTAATAATCCCCAAAATTACCAATACTCTCTTTTTCTGGTAACGCAAAACGGCGGCTATATCAATAGTTCTAATCCACAAGGTAATATTTGGCTACCGGCTTCGCTTGTTCTCAGTACTGCAGTTACGGTGCCTCCTACACCGCTGGGCACAACCTGGCCATTAACCACTACCACAGGCACAATATCAGAACAATGGACTATAACGTTTAACATGAGCGCTTGTAGCGCTGCCTACGTTGCGGCTAAAGCTATTCCAAACAGTAATATCACTAATTTTAACCAGTTTATTAACGACTTTTTAGGAAACGCCCAATTAGTTTTTACGCTAAAGGCGTATTGCCCTGTAGAAAATCAAAACGCCCAAAGCCCGTTTTATTTAACCAACCAGGCTATCAGCTCCTTTTTGGAAGAGCTGTATTATGTGCCGGGGGGGGCCGTAAGCGGCGCGTGCACAACCTCCTGCAAACTACCCTTAGGTTATGCTACGGATGCTATAGAGGTAACTTGCCCCGGCTGCGTCATACCAGGAATGAATGCAACAAGCGGAGGAGTATACCGGGATGCTACTACTGGCAGCTCTACTTACAGCTTTGGTTTAAGAGACGACGATAATAACGGGGTACCAGATGCCAATCAGGGTACAGGAGCCCCAACTGATGCAGGTAGTCCGTTGTGGAATACCAACTTATTCACCTTTAGCGATCATGTCCATTTTCCAGTTACTTCTACATTGTCTCAGGGAAATGAAGCGTTGGTGCCCAATACTCAAAACCCTACCTCGGTAGCGCTGACAGGTTTTACTTTAGCAGACTTGGCTTACTCCAAATCAACCTTCGCAGCAAATGCTATCAATCCTATTACCAATGCTAATCTTCCTATTCTTCTTAATAATTTTTATCTGGAGGAGGATTTTGGGGGGGTGCCTAGCGGCGGCGCTGTAGGGGCTTTTCAATTAACAAGCTTTAATGTTTCGCTTAATGGGGGAACTATTTATACTGTTCCTCTTAACACGGCCCTGCCTGTCGGTATTAACGTATGGTACACCACTAACAACTGGGCAACGTATACATTAATTGCATCGGGCGCTACACCCTCTACTTCTACAATAATGGCGACAGGCTATATTATTAGTATAAACAGGTCTTATTTTGATAATTTGTCAACTTATCAACTGAATGATGCTATAACCATAGATCCTATATACCATGTTACGGCTGACCCTATAGCAAACTCCGGCCCGGTTCAGGTAACCATTAATAGTTATTTGTCGGATGCAGCCAACTGCTTAAAACCAGTTACACCCTTGCCGGTTGACGCCTTACATACTGGGTTGAATAGCCTTGTTAAGGGGCAGTTCTATTTATGCACCAGCGCCCAGGCTTTAGGCACCTATATAAAGTATAATACTAGTACTGGCGCAGGAATTTCTGGCCCTGGAGATGATAATGTTGTGAATCCTACCGGTTGTGTACAAGAGTTAACAGTTACAACCAAAATTACACCTGAAGGCGCTCTTTACGAATTGAATCCATTCCCTTATGAATACAGGCAGGTGGGCAACCCCGGATCGGTTAACTTTACCGTACCCCCGGGATACACTATTACAAACATTAATATCGAAAATACAATTAGTGGTCCATACGATGCAAGTGGCGATTCATATTATCAAGCCTATAATTGGAGCTTTCCATTTCCATTTACAGAAAATACGCAGGCGGTAAATTACAGTATACCATTTTCTGCCTTTCAGCCGTTAACGTCAACTCAGACAAGTACAACACAAGCGACTGCTTCCTTTTCACCGGCTACTTTTGCCTCTGCTACTTATCCGACCCTTCCTTCTACTTCCGGGTATCCAACCATTAACTTTGCAAATTGGGATGATCAGTTATCCATAACAACAAATATTGATTTACAAACCAATTGCGCCACTACTAATTATCCGTCGACAGGCGGCCCCATTGCTTATGCTTATACCAATATTACACAAAATCCTCAAGTAACAGTTGGCTCTGGTGTTGCTACAACTAGCTACACCATTCAGTATTATACTTATACGCCTACAGAGTTGTCTAGCGCTTTATTTTCTTTATATAGTTATGAGGCAGCAAACCCACTGCCGGGTTCTGAACCTGGAAGTACATATGCCAATATTCCGCCTGGATGGCCGGGTCTGCCGTATAATAACGGCGGCCCATTATTTTTGTTTACTCCCAATACTACATTAAGCGCCCAAACCCATACTGCCCAAAACTCGGGTACTTCTAGTAACGCTATTTTAGTTAATAAAGGAATTTACTGTTTTGAAGTTGAATTTACCGACTTGCAGCCTTACTTTCCGCCGCAGAGTATTATGCCCACCAATGAGACGCTTGGGACTAACCTAATTCCTAACGCTTCACCTAATATGGGCTTCCCAGTCGACCTTAGCGCACAAGATATTAATAATATTTATGTTGGCTTTGGCAACCCATCAATTGGCAACCCATTGATTGGCGCCCTGCCACAAGGTTTTACCATAATAGGAATATTGCCGGGAGATGTAGCGGCCACCCAGTGCCCTACATCTGCTACACTTCCTACAACCGCTATAAAACCTCAGTTTGACCCTACTGACTATACACAGTCCATGCCGATATTTAATATTACAGGTACATCTAATCCTTATTATCATGATGGTAATGCCATTGACAATCCTGTAATTTCTACTTATAGTCCCAATAATGTCTGCACCCTGGTGGCGCAATACCAATGCACGCAAGCCTGCACAACCTGCGCCACCTGTATGCCCCAAACACAATGCCTCAGTTCTAACCCAATACCGGTTTATATGACCTATGGCTGGAGCTGCCAGCCTGTAACGGCCTGGAATACCCAAACTGTAGGGGGAAAATTGTACAACGGTATAAATGGAAGCAGCAGCGGCAAGGGCGCCTGCGGCCCTGAGCAAGCGCTGGTATGTTCGGTTGCTGTGGCATCATCGGAACTTACTGTTGTAAATGGTGCTGCACCTTTTAGCCCTGTTTTATGCACTAATTTCCCCTATACTTTTGATATAGTTTCTAACGGCAACGGGCCTATTAACAATTTTAACATTACAGTTACTTTACCGCCTGGAGTTACTTATGCTGGCTCATCAACACAGGCCACAGCAGCGCTAACTGTTCTTAACAGCACTAACCAAGCTAACCCTCCCGCTCCTTTTAACTTAACAGGCGCTAATTCTGAACCCAGCTTAATAACCTTAAATACAAATGGAACAACTACGCTTTATTGGGACGGGTCACCTAATAGCTCGACGGGCCCCGGTATCTCAGTTAGCGACAATATAAATGGAAGCTCAGGGATTGCAAGCGGAGAGAACTTGTCTGTTACCATATGGCTAAACATAGGCTGTAATGCTGGCGCTAACCTGGGTGTAATAAACACAGTTGTTTCGGCAATCAGCTATTGCAATGCCTCTTTAACAAACAGTAATCCCCAGGGGGAGGGCTTACAAACCCAGATAAATCTTGGTAATTTAATCAGCAGCAGCGCCTATGCGCTATCATGCACTACCAATACTAGCAATACCGGGTTTACAGTTAACTATAAATCAACTACCTCGGCGTTGGTACAAACGGTAACAGTGGTTCTCCCTCCAGGGGTATCTTACAATACCAGCAGCAGCAGCGGCGCAACCCAAACGCCATTATCAACATCCGTTGGTATACCTGGGGCTGGTGAAACAACCCTTGTTTTTACAGTAAACGCCCTGCAAGGTTCAATTTACGTACCCTATACTATGGCTACTTCTACCTGTGGTCTAACGATACCTGCGGGTTACGTTAGCCTTAGCCTTCCCTATACAGAAACTTGCAGCAATCCGAGCTGCACAGCTACCACTATGGTAGATGTAGCGCCAGTGCCCTATACATTAACAAACCCCTATCCTACAAGTACTGATAAACCAACTATAATCAGCGGAATAAATCCTGCCTGTGGCAGCTGCACTCTTGCAGTATCGCCACCTTTAGCAGGTATTACTTACCAATGGTACGAGAATGACGCGGCAGTAGGGTCGGGGGCAACGTCTTATATAGCTACTGCTGGCACAAGCCTTACAAACAATTATACAGCTGCAGCCATGACGTTTACGGGTTGTATATTGCCTTCAAGCCAGTCTACCGCCTTACCAATAACAGTTTATCCTAACCCTAACGTTACGATATCATCAAATAATAATCAGCCAACAATTATTAGTTCTGTATGCTCGGGAGGGGTGTCTTCGTTCTCTCCAACGTTGGTTGCAAACCCAACTCAATGCACTAACCCTGTAACCTACCAGTGGTATACGGTAACTAATAATACTACCTATACCCCTATTGCTGGACAAACAACAAGTACTTATACACCAACAGCAGGCGGCAGCTATTCTGTAAAGGTTACAAATACAACAGCTCCATATTGTTCAACTTATGCTCAGCAACCCATAACAGTAGCTACATCCATTCAAATGTCCGGAGATTCTACCGTTTGTCCGGGTAATAGTCCCAACTTGCAGGTGTCCATACCTGGCGCATTAAATATCTCCGAACAATGGTTCCAGGCAGGTTCGGGCCAAATCTCAGGCCCGCCAAGCTCTATTTCGTCCGGCACGGTAAACTACTATGCAGAAATTGTAGTGCAAACAGGCGTTTCCTCTGGCTGTACGTTAACAACGCCAAATTTCCCTGTAACCTTACTACCAACCCCTAATGGCTATGTAGTATCTGCAGATATAGCTCCGTCGCAGGGGCCTGTTTTAGTGGCCCCCGGCGTACCGGTACAGTTATCAGCCACGCCGTCCAGCGGAGGAGATCCGATAACAAGCCAGGGATGGAGCACGGGCGATATTACCGACCTTACCATAATAGTTAAGCAGCCTGGCACCTATTCTTATTGCGTAACGGGCCAGCATAAATGCACCGTTTGCAATACCATTAACGTAATATCTCCTATTATAGGAGCCACATTGGGCAGCTGTTCGAGCAGTGGTTATAATGTAATGCCCTATTCAAATGTAGCTAATGTTACACAGTATACTCTTACGTCAGCTACCAACCAGCCAAACTGGGCGCCCACAACTATTACCATAACTAACACAGCAACACAGGATTTTACCTCGGTACCGCCAGGCACCTATTTGCTTACCAGCCCTTCATTAACAGGTATGGCAATTACAAGTTCAGTATCAGTGCCTATTGCATACGAACAAAATCCTACTAACCAGGTAGTAAATGGAGATTTCGGCAATACTGCCTACAACGGCTGCACAACTCTTTTGTTTAATTCAGACCTTGCCTGCAACACTACCCACTATTCATATGCGCCTAGCCAAAGTCCGGGACATTTCGAGATAGTAAATACCACAGCAGGCTGGAACGATCCGTTCTGGAATAACCAGCCAAGTAATCCCCCTATGTTAGGTAATGATGGTGGTGGTACTACAGATTACTTTATGCTTGCTGATGGGGCTGTAACTCCAAACAATAACCGTGTATGGTACACTACGGTAAATGTTATTCCGAATAGTCTTTATATATTCGCCGCCAGTCTTATGAATCCTATGGATAATAACGGAACAGCAGCCCCAAGCCAGCAATATCCTGAAGTATGGCTTCAGGTAACAGATAACATTGGCAATGTAACAAACATAACAGCGGTAACAGAATTTGCCCCATACAGCGGCATAGGTAGCGCTGAACCGTGGAACCAGATGGCTGGCATGTGGACATCTGGCCAAGCCACTTCTTGTACACTGGCAATTATGCTTGGCCCAGGGGGCGCTATAGGCAGGGACTTAACTATTGATGATATTATATTTGAGGAGATAGGTTGCGGTAGCAGCAGCGGCGCTGGCTGGCGTAAAGCTAATCAACCCTGCAATGCGAGTATAAATATAGGAGAGCATCAGGTATATATATGCCCTGGCGCATCTGTGCTACTAGGAACACCAGTTGCTACTATACCACCAACAGTTACTTACCAATGGTATGGGCCCGGAGGCACTGGCGTTAATAATGCAATAACCACAGGTACCAGTCCTACCTATGCCGCTAGCGCTCCAGGCTCTTATACGCTAACGGTTACAGATGGAACTAATCATTGCTCAACTTCAGACAATGTAACAGTAACCAATTTTACTCCATATTTGAGCATAACCTCGAACAAAACGGCATCCTGCTTATCAGGAGCAATTAGCTTTGCAAATGCTACAAGCAATGTTACCATAAATGGTAATAGTATAACCAAGTCTGGTACAACATCAGCTTGGGATGCTGGAGCTTGTAGCAGTCAATTGTTAGATGGAGCCTCTAGTGTTGTTGCTACAATTTCTCCTAACTCAGGTGGGATATTCCAGGGTTTCATAGGGCTAAGCTACAGCTACGCCGGAACGGACTATACTCAAATGAATTATGGATTGTTATTTTCTAATGCAAGGGCAACAGTATATAATCAGGGTAATGTTGCCAGTGGAAACTCGTCGACAAGCTTTGCAGGAGGCGAGGTAGTGAAAATTTCAGTATCGTCTAGCGGTGTTATTAGCTACTCTGTTAACGGAACAGTATTTTATACGCAAACAGTTACAATAACAGGCCCATTAATGGTAAATACTTCAATTTTTACATCCGGCGCAGCATTTAATAACATAAGCATATATAGCAGTCTAGTATTCAGAACAAATGTATTTAGTGGTATGGGTTCTCCACAATACCAATGGTTTGTGAATGGCGTCATTGACCCTTCAACAAATACGGGTGTGTATTCACCGTCAAGTATATTGCCAGGCTCAACAGTATATTGCCAGCTATACAATGTAGGATGTAGTGGTACAACAAAATCAAATACTATGCAAATTACTAACGGCTGCGGAGGGTTATTATTCTCAACAGGAGATCAGGTAGTTGTTCCAAATAAGGCTGCTTATAATTTAAGCGGAAACTTCACAATGGAAGCATGGGTTAGATTACCATTAACTGCTGAAAATACAAATATGCCTCCTATTTTAGCTTCCAGAACAAACGCAACTGTGGGCTTCTCCTTGAATCTAAGTGGTGGTAGTAATGGCTTAAATATGGATCAGATAGTTCTTAATGTTGGGCCTAATACTTACTTCAGTAATTTATTTACACAATTGGATGACAATAGTTGCCATCATATAGCAGTTACAAGAAATAGCAATACCCTAACATTTTACTTAGATGGTATAGCTCAAGGAACGCAGACTTGCTCTACCGCAATATCATCTACAACTCCGTTGTATATAGGGTATGATGCAGTAACCGGAGGGACAAATTCTTACCTTGGATATATAGATGATGTTAGGATATGGAATATAGCTGAATCATCTTCAACAATTATTGCAAATATGTATGCAGAAGTTGCAGGAAGCGCTACGGGACTAATTGCTTATTGGGACTTCAATGAAGCAGGAGGGCAGGTAGTAACAGATTTAAGTGCAACAGCTAATAATGGTTCTTTAGGAACCAACCCAACAGTGGCAGACCCGCAAGATCCATTAAGGGTGGCGGATGTTAAATGTTTGACGCCTAGTGAGGAAAGCGGAGTAACTTTTAATGGAGCATCTGCAGGCACAAGAGTAAATATTCCAAACAATAGCACCTATAATTTGGCTACCGGAGATTTTACAATGGAGGCTTGGGTAAATCTTGCTACATCCTCCCAACAAACTGCTCCGGCAATAGCTTCAAACAGAACAACATCTGGTAATGGATTCATGTTTAGCACCTACACAGGTACTCAGTTAATACTACAAATGACAGGAACAAATTACATTAGTACTACATTAAGCAGTAGCGTATATAACGGAACCTGTACACACATAGCAGTATCAAGAAAGAGCCAATCGGTACAGTTCTATGTAAATGGATCAGCTGTGGGTGGAACAATCACTTACTCTGCTCACTCTATCAGCAATCCAGGTATATTACATATAGGATATGACAGTGTTAATATTTACTCTATAAAAGGAAATATTAACGAGTTCAGGTTGTGGAACTATGCAGTGCCAGCAGCCACCATAGCGGCAAACCTGCATACTGTATTTCCAGAAAATACCCCGAATTTGACAGGATACTATAGGCTGAATGAATTAGCAGCAGATCAGGTTGTATATGATGAAAGCGTGACCCAGAATAACGGCTTCCTTGGCACGACAGTAGGCATAGATGCATTCGATCCGACCAGGACAACAACAGCATGCTATTCAGGTGATAGAGGATCTTATATTGGATTTGCCGTGGATAGTAGCAATTTTATTAGCTCATTAAATAATGAGATAATAAAAATATACCCTAATCCATTCTCAACAGAGACCAATATAGTAATTGAAAGCTCTAATAATGGTAAAACCAGCATGAAGATTTTCAATGTGCAAGGCATTACGTTGTTCGAATCAGAGATAAGCTATAACAAGACATATACGTTAGGCAGCAATTTAATCTCAGGAATGTATTTTGTGCAGGTAACCGGAGATGATAATCTTCCTCATGTATACAAAATAGTTAAAGCAGAATAAGCAATATTTACTCTTGTGCCTGCAGATGCTCCATTAAAAGTTACTCCGCTTTCCTCATCTAGCGGCGTGATAGATTGGCTGTTTTTTTTTAATAAACAATCAAATGTGAGGTAGTTAAATTTAAAAATAAATAAAAATTAGGGCAAAAAGGCAGGTTGTTTAATCTGTCTTTTTTATTTTAATAGCATGTGGCAATTAATTCACTAATGGATAGTTGCCGTCCAATCGCTACCTCCAAAATATTCCCGAAACATCCCTCTTATATATACTCCCAAACAGCCTTGATATAGCAATACTTGTGCGACGCCTTTCCGTGTATTTTTTTTGTAGAATCAAGAATTTTTATCCATTTATTTAAACTTGATCCAATTTTAAATCGGAGATGTTTTTATCGCTATTTGTATAAATTATTGATTTGCAATTATTAATAAAGATGTTAAGCTGTAATTTTCAAAAAGGAAACCTGTGTATTGTCGTGAATAGTTATTTGGTATGGTAAATATAAATTTTAATCTGGATGTCACCTTCAGGGATGGAGTTGACTCAAAAAACAAGAAAAAGTATCTCAGAAGAGAGAAAAAGAAAATCCTAAAAGACCTCAATCCGAGACCTACGGCTATCTATGCCTGGTTCAGAATAGGTCAGTATTCATTCAAAGTCCATACCGGAAGAAAGATTGAACCACAATATTGGGATTTTTATGCAAAACGTGTAGAAAAAACATCGCCAGGTCATATCGAAATCAATTCAGCCCTTCAAAAGATTTGTGCTACGACACCGAAAGAATATGAAAAACAGATTGAGAGAAACCCTGACCTTACTCTGGAGCAAATCAAGAAGATTGCCCAGCAAATAGTAGATAGTACGCTATATAACAATTCTCCCATTTTCAAACCACAAGAAACTCCCAAGAAGGAATTTCTTGACGCTTATGAAGAGTTCTTACAAATCAAACAGAAAATGTATTTTCCTGCTACAATAAGGAAATATTGTAGTATCAGGAGTATTCTTATTCACTTCAGAGATACTGAAGGAGTGTGTTTGACCTTTGATAATATAGATAGCCGGTTTGAGGAAATGTTTGCCGGTTACCTTTCAGAAAGAGGACTGGTAGATAATACTATATCGAAATATTTTGACTGCATAAAATCATTCATGAATTGGGCAAGGAGAATGAAGTATCATAAGAATCTTGAATTTATGGACTTCAAACTGGTGAAGGAAAATATTCCTGAAGCCGTTGCATTATCATTACAGGAAGTGAATAGGATATACAGTATTGATTTATCTTATAGTAAGCGATTGGATAAGGTTAGAGATATGTTCTATTTTCAGTGTCTTACCGGCCAAAGGTTCTCAGACATTCTTAACCTGAAATGGCTTGATCTCAAAGAATCAAATGGAGAATTGATATGGAATCTTACACAGATCAAGGGAGGGAAACAGGTTTTCATTCCTATAGTCAGAACAAACAGAGAACTATTGCTTAAATACTCAGGACAAAAGACTTCTGAGCTGGACTTTGTTTTTCCTAGAATTACGGGTGTAAAGATGAATAAGTACCTGAAGGAGGTTTGTCAGTCGGCAGGAATCTGTGAGATGACAGAAATATCGAAAAGAAAATCAGGAGGAAAGCATTCCGTAACGGGTGAAAAGTGGAAGTTTATTAGCACGCATACGGCACGGAGATCATTTGTTACTATTAGTAGCTATGAAATGAATATACCTGAAAAGGCAATAGGTCAGATCACGGGCCATGGTAATCGTGCTATGATTGATCGCTATACGAAACTTAATAATGCTCAGGTTATGGATTCTTATCGTAATCAGTGGGGCAAATTGTAATTAGAGGAAGAATTATCTTCCTCTTCTATTGGCGGGAATATTTTACTAATTTTTAGCTCAATTGATACCACTCTATATAATATTGTCTCCCCCTTCTGTTTTTTATTGAGCCTGGTATAAATTTCAGTTTCCGAAATGTAAAGGTTTCTCTTGTCTTCTTTAAGTTTTAAAGTTGGGTCTTTATACTTTAAATTTTTAATTGGCCGTACCCAGCCCCTTACTGTTTTGCCGGTATAACCAAGTAAAGATGCAATACGAGTTATATCTACCCCTTCCAGATATAATTGAAGAGCCTTTATCCTTGCCGTTTCTTTATTAGGTGCTCTCGTTGTCGAAATAGAAAAGTGTTTTTTATGACATTGAGAGTTTTTACAACGAAATTGAATGTATTTTCCATTAGCAGCCGTCCCGTTTGATACAACCACTTTATGCTTGCAATAAGGGCAATAATCTATTGATATATCATTCTTACGGAAATTATATCCTTCAGCCTTCTTATCATTTTTATCCATAAACTCATCCTCTTCCGGAATGCTATCATTTTTTGCCATCAAGAATTTTTGCCTTTTATAT
>Ga0206840_1061_pt1 | contig 20516 bp, 12 predicted proteins | sample Alteio_BWOrgCont_24_FD_152633 | JGI IMG/M metagenome (GOLD analysis project Ga0206840, IMG submission 152633) | Enriched cells from forest soil in Barre Woods Harvard Forest LTER site, Petersham, Massachusetts, United States -... | ecosystem: Environmental > Terrestrial > Soil > Temperate forest >... | reverse complement strand
AGGTTAAAAGCAGCATGATCATTTATAACAAAACCTGGTTATATAATTTGTTTGTTCATCATCAAACTGATGAGGCATTTGATGAAAATTGTATTACCCTTGATGAAGCAATTACTGTTAAACAAGCACATCCGGTTAGCTTTTACACGCCGGGAATATTTATACGAATTGGCCTGTTTATATTAACATTTATTATCGTACAATTCTCTTTTGGCCTGGTAAGCTTAATGCTGCTTTCGGCACACGTTGGCGAATGGTTTGGCTGGGCGTTCATTTTTGGTATAGCCGTTTACATTGCTTTAGAGCAGATGGTCCGTAAAAAGAACCATTACCGGTCGGGTGTGGATGATGCTTTGTTGTGGATAGCTTTTGGATCTGTCACCGGCGGTTTTGCCTGGATGTTGTCGTCATTAATATTTGGTTATTATCTCGGTGGTTATTTTGCGATTAGCATCAGCCTGTTTATAGGTTTGCTTGGCTTATACCTTACATTTCGTTTTGCCGACATGATAATGAGTACTGTAACATGCATAGCTTTTTTAAGCCTGGCATTTTTTTCGTGGAAAAACTTAGGCGCGTTTGGCATTGCTACGATGCCTTTTATAATGATGATCGTATCGGGGGCGATGTATTTTTTATCTATCCAACTCAATAAAAAAAGTGGCGCTTTGTATTATCAAAATTGCCTCATTGTTGCGCAAACTGTAAGTCTTATCGCGCTTTATACCGCCGGCAATTATTATATAGTTGATGAGTTAAGCGGCCAAATAAATAATACCACAACAAGGGGGCAAATACCATTTGGCTGGTTTTTTTGGATATGGACCATGCTGTTACCCCTTGCCTACATATTTAAAGGCATTTATAACAAAAACACCATTTTATTGCGCATTGGACTGTTACTTGTCGTTGCAGCTATAATAACCTTCCGCAACTATCACCATATACTATCAACAGAAGCAGCATTAACGCTTGGTGGAATTATTTTAATAGGGATCGTTTACGGAGCTATAAAATATCTTAAATCAAGTCCGTATGGTTTTACTTATGCCGATTCCGGCAAAGCTGATATAATGGATCGTATAAAAGTAGAGTCGTTAATTATTGGCGAAACCCTGGGCCATACATCTGCTGCTGCATCTACTGCATCGAATGACAAATTCGGTGGCGGCGATTTTGGTGGCGGCGGCGCGGGCAGCAGCTATGAATAATTCTTAGCTACTGCTCATCTTTTTTATCATGCCCTTTCCTGGCAGATCCAGTTCGCTCTTTTTCCAGCGCTATTTCGTATTCCAGTTCAGGGTCGATATTTTGAGCTTCCACCCGTTCGGCCTTTTCCATTAATTCTTCATGATGGGCATGGAGGTAAGCTAATTGTTTTTTACCATAACCAAAGCGGGTAAACAATACAAACAGTACAGGTACAATAAATATAGATATGGTTGAAGAAGCGATCATACCACCTAATACGGTTACACCAATGGTGTTTCTCGACGCAGCGCCCGCGCCGGTTGCCAATACCAACGGCAACACACCCAATATAAATGCCATAGAGGTCATAATAATGGGGCGTAAACGCAAACGCACAGCTTCCAGTGTCGACTTGATCAGCTCTTCTCCCCTGTCAACCCTTATTTTGGCAAACTCTACGATCAGGATAGCATTTTTGGCCGATAAACCGATCAAAGTTATAAGCCCTATCTGGGCATATACATTATTGGTTATTCCGGGTGCGCATTCCAATGCAACAATAGCTCCAAATGCGCTTATCGGCACAGCCAGCATAACAGATAGTGGCACACTCCAACTTTCGTATAAAGCGGCAAGGAAAAGGAATACAAAAATTATCGAGAACAGGAATATGTAAATCGTGAGCGATCCCGCTTTTATTTCTTCATAACTCAAGCCCGAAAATTCATAAGTATAACCGCGCGGCAGCATTTTGGCAGCCAATTCTTTAAATGCTTCTATAGATTGGCCGCTGCTATAGCCTTCGGGTATTGCGCCATCAACCTGCGCCGAGCGGAATAGGTTAAAGTGACTAATCAACGGAGCCGCGATAGAAGGTTTGTAACTAATAACTGTACTTAATGGCAGCATATTGCCCACGCTATTGCGTACATAATATTTATCCATATTTGATATCAATGCCCTGTAAGCTGTATCTGCTTGTATAACAACGTGATATGTTCGGTTATACAAAGTAAAATTATTTACAAATATACTGCCCATATAGGCTTGCATCGTGTTATATACATCCCCTATATTAACACCTAATTTTTGACACTTTACCCTATCTACAGTAAGGTCAAAACTTGGTGTATGTGCAGAAAAAGCGCTTTTTGCTGTAGATAACGCCGGCGTTTTTTTTGCCGCCCGCACAAACTTATTAACTACCTTCTCAAACGCGTAAATATCGTCTGTCGAACTGCCTTCTTCAATTTGCATAGCAAAACCTGCCGATTGGCCGATACCCCTGATTGGAGGCGGCTGGGCAACTGTAACATCCGCGTTTTTTATACCCGCTTTGGCAATGCGCGCTTTAAGCACATCCATAATGCCGGGCACCATCGTTTCCTTGGTGGTTCGCTCATCCCAGGGTTTAAGCATACAAAACATGGAACCGTTGTTGGAGTTGGCGCCGCCGGTTAATATGTTAAAACCAGATATGGCCGTATAATGCTGTACGCCCGGCGTACTGGCCACTATGTTCATCAGTTTCTCCATCACTTTTACCGATTGGGTGGTTGATGATGCTTCGGGTATGGTATAGGTTACATATAAGCGGCCCCCATCCTCCGGGGGTACAAATCCCGATGGCTTGCTTTTAAATAGCAAGAAAGTACCCACACAAATACAAACCAATATAACTACCACATACCTCGCCCCTTTAATGCTATGCCTTACACCATTAGTGTATTTGCCTGTTATCCTGTCAAACCATTTATTAAACCAGTTAAAACCCTTATCCAGCCAGTTTGATTTATCGGTAACCGGTTTACTTGGTCTTAAAAGCAGGGTACATAACGCAGGCGTTAATGACAAAGCTATAAACGCCGACAACATAACCGATATGGCAATGGTTATGGCAAACTGCTGGTACAATCGCCCCACAATGCCGGGTATAAACCCAACCGGAACAAATACCGAAGCCAAAATAAGCGCGATGGCTATTACCGGCGCCGATATCTCCTTCATGGCATTATAAGTAGCCTCTTTGGGCGACATTCCCTGTTCATCAATATAATGCTGCACCGCCTCGACGACGATGATCGCATCATCCACCACAATACCAATAGCAAGCACAAAGCCGAACATGGTAAGCGTATTGATCGTAAACCCAAGCGGGATAAAGAAGCAGAATGTGGCTAAAATGGATACAGGGATAGCCAATATCGGGATAATGGTTGACCGCCAGTTCTGCAGAAATATAAAAACCACTATAGCAACCAATGCAAGCGCTTTTAATAAGGTGCCGATAACTTCCTGCATAGAAACCTTGATGATGGTTATCGACTCAAATGGAACCACATAATCAACATCCGACGGGAAAGACTTTTTTAGACGGTTAAGTTCAGCATATACATTTTGGGCGGTTTGCAGCGCGTTACTCCCGGGCGATTGGAATATTTGTATAGTTGATGCCCTGTTACCATCAACAAAGGCGTTGCTCGAGAAGGTGAATTTACCTAATTCAACCCTTGCTACATCTTTTAGGTAGACAACCCGGTTGCTATCGGGATTTGTTTTTACAATAATTTTTTCATAGTCCTTAACTTTATTAAGCATACCGTTTACTAATATGCCGGTTTCGCTTGTTTGTGAAGAACTTTGCGGCGGCGTGCCAACGGAGCCTGCTGCCACATATACGTTTTGGGCATTTAAAGCCGCTGTAATATCTGCAGGCGTTAAACTGTAGGATGCCATTTTATTCGGGTCCATCCATATACGCATGCTGAACTGGTCTGTACGTGCGCTTACATCACCCACTCCCGGCACGCGCAGTATCGCATCAACAATAAATGTGCTGGTATAGTTATCTAAAAAGGTTATACCGTGTGTTTTTTTGGGCGAAAAGATAGCAACCAGCATTAACTGGTCTGGGTTACTGGCGCGAACAGTTGTACCCAGTTTACTTACTACCGATGGTAGTAATGGCGCGGCTATACCCACCCTGTTTTGAACGTTAAGCGCCGCTATATGTACATTGGTGCCGATATCAAAGGTCACCCTGATATTCATACCGCCGCTATTGGTGCTGGTACTGGTAATGTACTCCATACCGGGCGTACCGTTTACTTGTTCCTCAATAGGTGAGGCTATTTGCTGTTCAACAGTTTGCGCGTCAGCACCTGTATAACTGGCGCTAACAGATACACTTGGCGGCGATATATTAGGATACTGATCTACCGCCAGGTTAAGCATACATATAATACCGGATATCATCAACACCACGGATATTACAATTGCAGTTACCGGTCTTTTAATAAAGGTATTAGCTATCATACATGGTCAGATTTACCCGATTCGCGCGATTTTGAGATCTCGTATTCTAATTCAGGATCAATATTTTGAGCTTCTACTTTCTTTTCTTTTTCTAACAATTGCTTATGATGGGCTTTTAAATAAGCCAGTTGGTCTTTACCGTACGATACCCTGGTTATAATAACATACAATACCGGAACGATAAATATGGCTATAGACGACGCCGCAAGCATACCGCCAAGTACCGTTAAACCAATGGTCTGCCTCGCCACCGCGCCTGCGCCGGTCGCAAAAACAAGCGGCAGCACCCCCAATATGAATGCAAGCGATGTCATGATAATGGGCCGCAAACGCAGACTTACCGCGTCGAGAGTAGATTTGATCAGGTCCTCTCCCCTGTCAACACGTACCTTGGCAAATTCTACTATCAAAATGGCGTTTTTGGCAGCAAGACCAATCAGCGTTATCAAACCTATTTGCGCGTAAACGTTATTGGTTAAGCCCGGCACTAAGAAAAGCGCGACAATCGCTCCGAACGCCCCGATAGGTACGGCAAGCAACACAGAGAATGGCACCGACCAGCTTTCGTACAAAGCCGCAAGGAACAGGAATACAAATGTTATGGAGAACATGAAAATATAAATAGTAGTCGACCCCGCTTTTTGCTCTTCGTAACTTAAACCCGAGAACTCGTAGGTATAACCTTCGGGTAAAATTTTACCGGCCAAATCCTGTAGAGCTTTTAGTGCGTCCGTACTGCTATGCCCTTCGGCAGACGAGCCGTCTATTTCGGCAGTACGGAATATATTAAAGTGTGATATCAGCGGTGCTGCTTCAGTCGGCGTATAGCTGATAAGCGTTCCAAGCGGTACCATTGTACCTACCTGGTTGCGAACGTAATACTTGTTCATTTCCGTTATATTGTTACGGAATGTGGTATCGGCCTGCACAACCACGTGGAAAGTACGGTTATAGGTGGTAAAATCATTAATATACAAACTACCCATAAAGGCCTGTATCGTGGTAAATACATCAGCTACGTTGACGCCCATCTTTTCACATTTTTCACGATCGACTGTTAAATTATAATTTGGTGTGTGCGCGGTGAAGAAAGTAAACGCTTTGGTTATTGCAGGGTTTTTATTGGCCTGGATAACAAAGTTATTCACTACCTTTTCAAAAGCGTGGATATCATCATTAGTGCTGCGTTGCTCTATCTGCATACTAAAACCAACTGTCGAGCCTACACCCGGTAGCGGCGAAGGTTGTATAACTTCCACATCCGCATTTTTTATACCGGCGTCTGCAATGCGTTTTTGCATTACACTGATAATGCCCGGCACCTGTTCGCTTTCCTTGTTACGGTCGTCCCATGGTGCCAATTGGCAATAAATGGTGCCGTTATTGGAGTTACTGGCATTGGTTACCACATTTAAACCCGATAACGCCGCATAATGCGCCACACCCGGTGTAGAGCCTACTACTTTCATCAGCTTAGACATTAATTCCACAGATTGTGCGGTTGATGATGCAGGCGGCAGTTGGAAAGTAACATATAAGTTTCCATCATCTTCTGACGGTATAAACCCTGATGGTTTCCCCTGGAATAGAAAGTAAGTGCCTATACAAATACATATCAGCAATATCACTACATAACGCGCACCCGAAATACTCCTTTTTACACCATTGGTATAATTTGCCGTTATTTTATCAAACCATTTATTGAATTTGGCAAACTGCCTGTCGAGCCAGTTAGGTTTCCGATTGGCATCGGTTGGTTTTAAAAGCAGTGTACAAAGCGCCGGGGTTAATGATAACGCGATAAACGCGGATATCATAACCGATATAGCGATAGTGATCGCAAATTGCTGGTACAAACGCCCAACTATGCCGGGAATAAACCCTACCGGAACAAACACCGCCGCCAATATTAGCGCGATAGCTACAACCGGCGCCGAAATATCTTTCATAGCCTGGTAAGTAGCTTCTTTGGGCGACATCTTATCATGATCGATATAATGCTGCACAGCTTCCACCACAATGATGGCATCATCCACCACAATACCAATGGCCAGCACAAAGCCAAACATGGTTAATGTGTTGATGGTAAAACCAAGCGGTATAAAGAAACAAAACGTACCAAATATGGATACTGGGATAGCCAAAACCGGGATAAGTGTGGAACGCCAGGTTTGCAAAAATATAAATACCACCAGTGCAACCAGTCCCAATGTTTTTAACAAGGTACCAACCACATCCTGCATGGAAACTTTTACCACGGTAACTGATTCAAACGGAACGCTGTATTCCACATCCGTAGGGAATGTTTGCTTTAGTTTGGCCAATTCATCATAAATACCTTTTGCAGTTTGCAGGGCGTTGCTTCCCGGAGCCTGGTATATTTGCAGGTAAGATGCCCGGTGACCATCAACAAACGAATTACTGGAGAAGGTGAATTTACCCAACTCAACGCGGGCAATGTCTTTCATATAGACCAGCTCGCCGGTGCTGGGAATGGTTTTTATGATTATATTTTGAAACTCGGATACCTTGCTTAAACGGCCATTCACTAAAATACCCAACTCATAAGTTTGACTGGATGATTGTGGCGGCACACCTGCTGTACCTGCAGCTACCTGTACGTTTTGCGCATTGAGCGCCGCTATAACATCAGACGGAGTTAAACTATAGGATGCCAGTTTTTGGGGATTCATCCATATACGCATACTAAAGTCATCCGTAAAACGATTGATACTACCCACTCCCGGCACCCGCAATAAGGCATCCTGTACAAATATGTTGGTATAGTTATCAAGGAACGTGATATTATGCGAATCTTTTGGCGCGTAAATAGCCACCATCATCAGCATACTTGGATTAACGGCCCTAACGGTTAATCCCAACCGGCTTACTACCGCAGGCAATAATGGCGAGGCGATACTTACCCGGTTTTGAACATCAAGCGCAGCTACATCTATATCGGTACCTATTTTAAAGGTAACATTTAGTTGCATCAAGCCGTTGTTGGTGCTGTTGCTCTGCATGTACTCCATGCCCGGCGTACCGTTCACCTGCTCTTCAATGGGCGTGGCAACAGTTTGCTCAACTGTTTGGGCATCGGCACCGGTAAACTGGCCGTTTACCTGTACTATAGGCGGTGTAATATCAGGATATTGGTCTATCGGCAACAACAGTATACAAACTGTACCGGTAATTACCAGCACAATCGATATAACTATCGCCGTTACAGGCCTCTTTATAAAAGTATTAGCAATCATAAGTTATTTATTAGCTAAAAGCACAAGGTGTATCAATTGTCTGTTCCCGCTATTCTGTTTTGCCACCTTTGCCACCCTTGCCGCCTTTACCGCCGGGAGCTTTGTTGGCTGTAGTTATTTTCGAGCCATCGTGCAGCGACTGCAGCCCATCTGTGATAACCCGGTCACCCTCATCTATCCCGCTTTTTATTACAACGTTGGGCCCTATGGTTTGGCCGGTAATTACCTTTTTCTGGTGTGCCAAAAGCACAGGCATTTTCTTTGTTGCCGAATCCTTACCCATCTTAGGATTATTAACCAAACTGTCTTTAGCCACAAATACAAAGTACTCGCCCATTTGCTCTACAACAGCTTTGTTTGGTAATACCAATTGCGGCTTGGTGTCCTGGTTATGTACACGTACGTTGCCGCTCATTCCGACTCTTAAATAATGTTTCGGATTGGCAAAGACAAGCCTGATACGTATTGATCCCGTTTGCGAATCAACAGCCCTGTCAATTATGCTGATCTTTCCCGTTTCAGGGTAAAGCGAGTTATCAGGTAGTAACAGCGTAAATAACGAGTCGCGTTCCTGGTCCTTTACGTCCTTCAACTTTTCAAATTTCGGTAGTTGTTTTTCGTTGATGATAAAGTCAACAGCCATCGGGTCGTCTGTCGAAATGGTATTTAAAATTGTTCCGGGTGCAACCACCGTTCCCAATTTTACCTGGCTAAAACCTATCGTTCCGTTAAAAGGCGCGTAAATAGTCGCATAAGCTAAATTTGTTTTTGCAGATTTTACGGCTTCTTCAGCAGATCTCACCTGTGCTTTTGAAGTTGCCAGCGTGATCAAAGCGTGATCGTACAATTGCTTGGCAACCGCGTTATACTTGTTCAAATATTCGTAACGGTCTGCATCCTGTTGTGATTGTAACAGCGTGCTTTCAGTAACTTTTTCATTGGCTACAGCGGCATCATAATTGGCCTGGTATATACGCTCGTCTATTTCGTACAGTTTCTGGCCTTTTTTAACCAGTTGGCCCTCGGTAAAGAATATACCGGTAATAGCGCCTGTTACCTGTGGCAGCAGGTTATCCTGGCTTAAAGCGGCGGTTGTCGACGGGTATTTGTCGTAATACAACACCGTTTGCAATTTTGCCTTATATAGGTTTACAGGTATTTCGGGATTAGGCGGTGTTACCTTTTTTTTACAAGCTCCCAGCATAAGGCAGCTAATTAGCAGCGTGTTTAATATTACTCTATTCATTGAGCGGTTGTTGATTTGATACATTGTTAATAGGTAATGCTTCCCATTGCTTTTTCCAGGTCTATCTTGTTTGATAATACCTGGAATAAGGCATTTAAGTAGCTAATTTCTGATTGTATTAAATTTGATTCGGCAGTAATTACGTTTAGATAGGCCACAATGCCTGATTTATATTGCAGATCCACAACAAAATAGGTGCGTTGTGCCAACGATACGTTTTTCTGTAATAGCTGTAAATTATAGAAGTTGCCTTTATAATTAGCTAAAGCGGTGGTGTATTGTGTGTTTATTAATGTTTTAAGATCGGTCTCATCCCAATCAAGCAATTTTGCCTGTAGTTTTGCTTTTTGAACATTATGCAGTCGCGCAAATCCCGTAAAAATTGGCACACTAAATGATAAACCTATTAATGAGGTTTGGTAAGCTGTTCCTAATCCGGTATTATTTTGAAAGTTAAGATCATAATTAAAAAACGCCGATACCGTTGGCACCCATTGAAAATTATAATAGTGTATCAGCTCATTCTGTAATATCTTTTGGGTGTTTAGTTGCTTAAACTCTATCCTGTTTTCATAACGTAACTGCTGCGCAGTATCAATATGTATGCCCTGCATCATTTGCGTGGTATCAAAACTCACGTTAAACTGCGGCAGCTCGGGTGTATAACCCATTAATTGTTTCAGAGAGGCAAATTGCGGCGTTACATTTTCGTTGGCTTGCTTTAACTGCGCTTTTGAATTATTAAGCGTGATGGTGGCTTCTTCATAATCTGTTTCATCCACAATACCGCCAATATACTGATGATAGGTATCCCGAACATTTTTTCCTAAACGAGCTGTATCTTCTTTTAATATGTTTATCTGTTCAAGCGTTAATAATACATTATAGAATGATTTGGTTATAGACGATACCAAAAATATCTTGGTGCTGTCTGTAACCTCTTTCGATGCTTCAACCAATAATGGTGCAGTACGCTTTGTATACAAAAGGGTTGGGCTAAATATAGCCTGCGAAACGGCTAATTCGGGGACAAAGCTATTGGTTGTGGCACCTCTTGTGGTTGACCCGGCTGCAAGAGGTACGTTACTATTAGGCACTTGTATATAGTGTATCAAATTGCCGCTTGCATTAACCTGCGGCAACCATGCCGCTAAATTTACGGCGTTGGTTTCTTTCGTAATATCCTGGCCTATTAACGACCGGTTCAAAGCAGGCTGATGTAGTAAAGCATAATCAATACATTGCCTCAGTGTGAAAAATAAATTGGTATGATTGATATTGGTATCCTTGGCGCCTACGGTTATTTTTTTATTTGTATCGGGTATAACCAATGGCGGTGCCAACACGCTGCTGCGGTTGGTTTGAGCAAAGGTAAACGAAGAAATTAAAAACAAACCAATAAGTAAGAAAAAGCGAAAAGCACCCATATTATATGATATTAACCGGCTAAAACGGCATGATGTAATCATTAACAACTTAAATTTGAAAGAGTTGTGTTTTATTAAATTAAAATTTTTATCCGGATTTTTAAAGATAGAATCCTTATAATTAGAGGGCATGTAAAAGTGATAAATTATAGCTTATGTTGAAGTAACAATGTTGTTAAAACACATTTTCTAACGCTAATCTAATGGTAATCAATAATTTTTAATTTTATAAAAACGATTTATTTAATCCAATCATCTCCAAACGTGCCGCAATATAGTTTTAAATAGAAAAATATCGATTACGGAATATGAAAAAAGTACTTATAAGTAAGGAATTGCTCTTTTCAAATTAAACAATATCATAGTTTATTCTTTTTCAAATCCACTTTGTACTTATATAGTTTTAAATGCAAGTACCTGCCCGGCCTTTTTGTGGTTTCACCGTGCATTTTTCGTTGCGACGAATATATTGCTGTATGACCACTACACAAATAAGCTGTAAAACAGGCTATAGCAAATAACAAAGCATGCTCACTCCCAAAAAGTTCAATGCCCATAAATGTACAGGCAATAGGCGTATTGGTTGCGCCCGCAAATACCGCTATAAAACCTAATGCAGCAAAAAGGCTTACCGGGGTATTCAATAATCCGGCAAGTGTATTGCCTAAAGTAGCTCCAATATAAAATAGCGGCGTAACCTCTCCCCCTTTAAAGCCGGTGCCTAAAGTGATGGTGGTATAAATAGTTTTCCATAACCAACTCCATAAGTCTGCCCCACCTGTGTGAAATGCCGATGGTATGGTAATAGCACCCGGGTATTCGGCATCTATGCCTAAACTCAAATAATCAGGTTTACCCAACAGAAAAGTTATCGCAATAATAATTAGTCCGCCTGCAATGGGAATCAACCATCTTATTTTAAATAGCTTTAAGAATACAGATTTAATTTGATGAACGGCTATTGCAAACAGATAGCTAACTAATCCAAAAATTACAGCCGCCAAAATCACTTTTAATATCAACAACATATCAAAGGGTAAATAGGCAGATAATAGATAGGGCATTTGCTTAATTATATCTATATGATATGCAGTATGATGTATGCCCCATGCCGATACCGTTATATCGGCAATGATACTTGCTAAAAGCGCAGGAAAAAACGATTTGTATTCCATACTGCCGATAGTTAAAACCTCAATAGCGAATATCGCCCCTGTTAAAGGTGTGCCAAATACGGCACCGAAACCAGCGGCTATGCCGGCTATCAGCAAAATTTTCATTTGCTGAGCATCCCGTTTAAACCATCGGCCAAACATGGCAGCAATGCTTCCGCCCATTTGCACGGCCGTTCCTTCACGGCCTGCTGAACCGCCAAACAGGTGTGTAATAATTGTAGTTAACAGGATAATTGGAGCCATGCGTTTCGGGATACCGCCCCCGGGTTGATGTATCTCGTCGATAAGGAGGTTATTGCCTTTTTCGGATGATTTGCCTACTGATTGATAGATAATATGTATCAGTGCACCTGCCAATGGCAATAAATACAATAACCATTTATGACCAAACCTAAAATGTATAGCCAGGTTTAGTAACCATAAAAACAACGCAACCATGCTGCCAATAGCTATCGCAACAGGAATAATCGCTAACATAACACGAAGAAAATTTCTTAATTGTTGGAACTGAATTTTTTTCACCTGCAAATAGTTTACATCGTGTGTAAACACGATAGTTAATTTGTAGGCGCCATCAGCAAATGCGGTTTTTAAAAGGAAGACACCATTTCCTGCCACTAAGGTAAATAATTATTACAATTTACGAAAAATAAAAGGTCTCTCCGTCAATAAGCGGAGGAGATTTAGAGGGGGCTATTTTTGCGTCTCCCGGATAGTTTATTTAAGTTTGATAGTTATATTTATAAAATGCTGTCGAAAAAAACCAAATACGCTATAAAAGCCTTAGTAATAATGGGGAAGAACACCGATAAACCCCCGATGCAGATTTCAAAAATTGCAGAGTTGGAGCGTATCCCCAAAAAATTCCTCGAACAGATATTGCTTGATCTTCGCAATGCAGGTTTTTTATACAGTAAAAAAGGCGCGGGCGGCGGATATAGTTTAAACAAAGACCCGAAAGATATTTATCTCGTTAGCATAATGCGCATTACCGATGGCCCTATTGCCATGGTACCCTGCGCAAGCCTTAACTTCTATCATAAATGCGATGAATGCCACCAGGAAACCACCTGCGGTATACGGGATGTTTTTGTAGATGTGCGCGACGCTACTTTAAAAATATTATCAGAAACCAGTATTGCCGATATTATATCAAGGGAAAATAATTTAATTTCAAGCGTCTTATAATATGCGGATGTGCCGATTATGAAATGCAAAAACATCTGCACATCTATAATTTGCACATCTGCACATCAACTACGGTTTTACCAATACTTCATTAGCCAATTGCTTGGTTCCGTCTATCTTATCAGTATAGCTTAATCCTAAGATATCTGTAACCAGCGGATACACATCAACATTTTGAAATGCAGGGATATTTAAATGCTGTTTAAATGCCGGGCCCCATGCAAAAAATGTGGCGTGCATGTCTTTTACAACGGTTGGGTCAAAACCATGTGTACCGGGTGATAGTCTGCGGTTATTCAGGTTAAAAACTTTGGGCCAATTCGGTATCAGCAGTATATCGCCTATACGGTTAAAACGGTCATCGCTTTTATTATAATGCAGGTAAGCCGGAACATCCTGGCTGAAATAAACTTTGTAATCTTTATAGGTATCGGCTTCTTTTTTTAGCTGGTTGTAGGTTGATGCAATAGCACTCTTATCTTTTGCATAAAGCTCAACTATTGTTCCATCACCTGATACGATGAATTTAGAGGTATCAATTGCAGCCGGCACTCTTACCGGATGTTCGGTGTCAATCTTCGTCATACCATGATCGGATACAAAAATGAAATTCACATCCAGGCCGGTAGCTTTTACGGCTTTGGTTAACTCGCCCATCGCATCGTCAACAAAATGAACTTCTTTTTCTGTTTCCGGTGCCTCCGGGCCGTAACTATGCCCTGCATGATCAACCTGCGGGAAATAGAAAGTGATAAAGTGCGGGCGGCTTTCCGGCGGCAATTTTAGCCAGTTAACCACTGTTTGTACGCGTTTATGAATATCTATCTGGTCGTTATAAACATAATAATAAGTAGGCCTGGTATCTTTTATAGCCGCTTCCGATGCTACCCAGTAAAAGCTCGCCGCAAGTAAATGCTGCTGCTCGGCTAATACCCACAACGGCGTACCGCCGTACCAGGTGCCGTCAGCTACTTTTACCTTGTTGCTCATGGAGTAAAACTCTTTACGCCCAGGGTCATAAAACGAATTATTAACCACACCCTGGTGAGATGGGTACAACCCGGTTACTAAAGTATAGTGATTAGGGAAAGTAACTGACGGGTACGAAGGTATCATTGACTCCGCTTTTACACCATTACCTGCTAAAGCAAGCAGGTTTTTTGCATGGTATTTATCAGCATAATCCCACCGGAAACCGTCGGCGGATACCATTATAACATAAGGCTTGTTTTGTTGTGATGGATCGTTTTTGCGGCCCGGCACAACTTTTTGTACCGTATCATTTTGAGCGAATGCACTTGAAGTAATTACCAGGGAAATAAAAAAGGCGAAATAGTTTTTCATATAAGTGATTTATGCAGGCTCAAATTAAAAAAATTAAGTTTAGGAAAACAGCATATTTATATTAAATTTTAACTTATTTAAAGGAGCCTGTTTTATTTTCAATAAAATCTACTAATTCTATATACTAAATATTATATTTGTCGGGAGAATGAAAAATACTGAATTTATATATTTTACTAAAATGAATTGCTGCTGTACAAACGGCGGTTAATACATGGCTATACCTATAAAAAACTACGCCTCTTTAGCCTTAGCCAAAGGGGCTTTTTTGTAACCAAAACTAATAATAAAATGCAAAGCTTCCGGACAGAACTGGAGAACCCGATTGTTGAAAAGGATATTATCGACCTTGAAAAAAAGATAAGGGACTTTCGTGACGGCAAAATACATGATGAAAAATTCAGGAGCCTGCGTTTGGCGCGTGGCGTTTACGGCCAACGGCAGCCGGGCGTACAAATGGTGCGGATCAAACTGCCCTTTGGCAAAGTAACATTTAAACAGTTGCTGCGGATTGCCGATATAGCTGATAAATATGGCAGCGGCAACCTGCATTTAACCACAAGGCAAGATATACAGGTGCACTATGTAAGCCTCGACAGAACGCCGCAACTTTGGGCCGAACTGGAACAGGACGACATTACCCTGCGCGAGGCTTGCGGCAACACGGTCAGGAACGTTACCTCCTCTCCCTCTGCCGGTATTGACCCCAATGAGCCGTTTGATGTTTCACCGTATGCTCACGCCGTATTTGCCTATTTTTTGCGTAACCCTATCTGCCAGGAAATGGGCCGTAAGTTTAAAATAGCTTTTTCATCAAATGAAACCGATACCGCGTTTTCTTATATACATGATGTTGGCTTAATACCAAAGCTCAATAACAATAACGAGCGCGGCTTTAAGGTAATGCTGGGCGGCGGTTTAGGCGCGCAACCTATATTGGCCAATATTGTTGAAGAATTTTTACCCGAAGATCAGCTTATACCTTATATAGAGTCCATCATCCGGGTTTTTGACCGTTACGGCGAACGCAATAACCGCAACAAAGCGCGGATGAAATATTTGATACAAAAGTTGGGTTTAGATGAAGTGTTACGTTTGGCAAAAGAAGAACGGATTGCAAATAAGGTTAAAACTTTTAAGGTTAACCGGGATGCTGTTGCATTACCCGTCACACCTGCAATGGTTGAATATCCTGTTGTTGAAATTAGCAATCCCTTGCATTATGAGCAATGGCTGGCTACCAACGTTTTTGAGCAAAAGCAAACAGGATATTACGGTGTGTATATTAAAGTTGAGGTTGGTGATATACCAAGTGATAAGGCACGCAAACTGGTTGCAGCCATTAAACATTACGTCGCCGATGAAATAAGAATAACCCAAAACCAGGGTTTACTTTTAAAGTTTGCACGAAAAGAAGGCTTACCTGCCTTATTTAATGGTTTAGCTGAATTAGGATTTGCCGCCCGGGGTTTTGACAGCGTTGCCGATGTAACCACCTGCCCGGGTACCGATACGTGCAACCTGGGTATATCAGATAGTATGACGCTTTCGCGGGTATTGGAAGATTTGATCTATGCAGAATATGAAGAGTTTATTTTTAACCGCGAGATCAAGATAAAAATAAGTGGCTGCATGAACTCGTGCGGGCAGCATGGTTTGGCGCACATTGGTTTTCATGGCAGTTCGTTAAAAGCGGGAACACGGGTTTTGCCGTCGGTACAGGTATTATTAGGCGGCGGCACTGTTGGTGATGGCGTTGGCCGCGTTGCCGATAAAGTAATTAAAGTACCTGCAAGGCGTGCCACGCATGTTTTGAGGTATGTACTGGATGATTATAAGCTAAACTCGATAGAGGAAGAAACCTTCCATAATTATTACGACAGGCAAGGAAAAGATTATTTCTATCACCTATTAAAGCCATTGGCCAATTTAGAAAACCTCACCGATGAAGAATTTGTAGACTGGGGCCACCAGGAAACATTTGCTACCGCCATAGGTGTGGGTGAATGTGCCGGTGTGGTCATCGACCTGGTGGCTACCCTGTTGTTTGAATCTGAAGAAAAATTGGGTTGGGCCAATCAGTCTTATGCCAATGGCGCATGGGCGGATGCAATTTATCATTCTTACAATACGTTCATTGGTTCGGCCAAGGCATTGTTGTTGGATAAAGGAATAAACAGCAGTACACAAGCCGGAATTATCCGCGAGTTTGATACCAACTTTGTAGCAACGGGCGAGATTGAATTGAACACCAGTTTTAACGATTTGGTATTACAGATCAATCAAAATGAACCTTCAGAGCAATTCGCGACGGCTTATAAAGCAGAAGCAACAGATTTTTTTGACTTAGTTAAAGCAAAAAGAGAAGCGTTAGTGCAGTTATAATAAACGAACAAACAATGAAACAACCCAAAATAACATTAGCCGGCGCGGGACCGGGTGACGCGGAATTGATAACCTTAAAAGCGGTTAAAGCTTTAAATACAGCCGATGTGGTTTTATACGATGCGCTGGTGAACGAAGAACTATTGCAATACGCGCCCGATAACGCAGTAAAGGTATATGTGGGTAAACGGTCAGGCGACCATACTCATTCGCAGGATACCATAAATAAGTTGATGGTAGATTACGCACTGAATTACGGCCACGTGGTGCGTTTAAAAGGCGGCGACCCATTTGTTTTCGGGCGCGGATTTGAAGAATTGGAATTTGCAGCCTTGCACAATATCCCGGCGCAGGTTATACCGGGCATATCAAGTTCGATAAGTGTGCCCGAATTACAACATATCCCCGTGACGCATCGCGGATTAAGCGAGAGTTTTTGGGTGGTTACCGGCACAACTGCCGATGGCAAAATATCAAATGATTTAATTGAAGCTACCAAATCAAAAGCTACGGTGGTGGTATTGATGGGTATTCATAAGCTGGCTCAAATTGCAGAACTATTTAAGAACGAAGGCAAACATGATTTACCTGCGGCGGTTATTCAAAGTGGTTCCACAAGCAACGAGAAGATCGCAGTGGGCGTAGTAGGTACTATAGTTGAAAAAGTTAACGAAGCACAAATTACTTCTCCGGCCATTTTGATTTTTGGCGAAGTGGTAAGTTTGCATCCCGAGTTCCAGGCCATCAATGACGCAGTCCTCTCCAAATAACGAATCTTTAACCGGTGAAAAAACATCGGCAGGCAACCAGTTGTTCCCTGTTTTTTTAAAGCTGAACGAACTGCATATTGTATTAATTGGCGCAGGCAACGTTGGTTTAGAAAAGCTAAATGCCATACTAAATAACAGCCCGTTTACCAGGGTGACAATTATTGCAGAAGATATTATTCCCGGGATTTACGCTTTAGTTGTCGATTTCCCTCAAATAAACATCATCCAAAAAAGCTTTGCCGATACCGACCTGGATGATGCCAATCTCGTGATCGCGGCAACGAACAATAGCGAACTGAATAAGCGAATAAGAGAAGCAGCCCACCAACGTAAGTTACTTATTAACGTAGCTGATAAGCCAGAGTTGTGCGATTTCTATTTAGGTTCCGTCGTTCACAAAGGCGACCTGAAAATTGGTATCTCTACCAATGGTAAATCACCGACTATTGCCAAAAGACTTAAAGAAGTACTTAATGAAAGCCTGCCTGCTGCGTTGGATATAACTTTACAGCAAATGAATAACCTGCGCAATTCATTAACAGGCGATTTTGCAGATAAGGTTAAAAAACTAAACGAGGTAACCGCTATATTAGTCGACCCAATAACTAAGGGCAGATAGCATTGATGGAAAATAACACCTATCATCCTGAGTATTTAGATGACCTGGAGGCGGAAGCCATCTATATATTACGCGAGGTAGCCGGGCAATTTGAACGACCGGCATTGTTATTCTCTGGTGGTAAGGATTCTATTACGCTGGTTCGATTGGCCGAAAAAGCGTTTAGGCCGGGTAAATTTCCGTTCCCATTGGTGCATATTGATACCGGCCATAATTTTGAGGAGACCATTAAGTATCGCGATGCGATGGTTAAGCGGTTAAATGAAAAGTTGATCATCGGTTATGTCCAGGATACCATTGATGCGGGAAGAGTAATAGAACAAAAAGGAAAAAACGCCAGCCGTAATACACTACAAACAACTACTTTGTTAGATATTATTGGCCAGCATAAATTTGATGCCTGTATTGGCGGAGCGAGACGCGATGAAGAAAAAGCAAGGGCCAAAGAACGTGTATTTTCTGTCCGTGATGAATTTGGCCAATGGGACCCAAAGCGCCAGCGCCCGGAACTGTGGAATATTTACAACGGCAAGATACATAAAGGCGAAAATGTACGGGTTTTCCCGTTAAGTAACTGGACAGAACTGGATGTTTGGAGCTATGTCCGCCGCGAAAAAATAGAACTCCCCTCCATTTACTTTGCGCATGAACGCGATACCATTATCCGTAACGGACAGTTGATGGCAGCTACTCCATTTTTAAATATGGATGCGGAAGATATTATAGCGCGTAAAAGTGTGCGCTTCCGTACCGTTGGCGATATGACGTGCACAGCTGCTGTTGAATCTGCTGCCTATTTGATAGATGATATTATTGACGAGATAAGCGCATCAAAAATAAGTGAACGCGGAACCCGCATGGACGATAAAGTGAGCGAAGCCGCAATGGAAGACCGCAAGAAGGGAGGATATTTTTAACATGAAGCAGTTAAAATTTATCACCGCAGGCAGTGTTGATGACGGCAAAAGCACATTGATAGGGAGGTTGCTGTTTGATACCAACTCCATATTAACCGACCAATTGGAGGCCTTGCGTGCGGCCAACCGCAAAAATGATGACGGTAGCATTGATCTTGCCATATTAACCGATGGGCTTAAGGCCGAACGCGAACAAGGCATTACCATTGATGTTGCTTATAAATATTTTCAAACCGATAAACGCAAATTCATCATCGCCGATACGCCGGGCCATATCCAATATACCCGTAATATGGTTACCGGTGCTTCAAACACAGACCTGGCCATTATATTGATTGACGCGCGCAACGGTGTTATTGAGCAAACTACACGTCACTCCTACCTGGTATCGCTTTTAGGTATTCAGCAAGTGGTGGTCTGTATTAATAAGATGGATTTGGTTGGTTATAGCGAAGATGTTTACAACGCCATTGTCGGCGATTATCAAAAACTGGCAGCAAAGGTTGGATTGAATAATGTTTGCTTTATCCCGGTTTGCGCATTAAAAGGGGATAATATTGTCCACCGGTCCCCAAACATGAATTGGTATGCGGGCGAAAGCCTGTTGTCTTATCTTGAAAATATTGACATTGAAATTGATACCTATAAGAAGCTTGCCGTCTTGCCTGTACAATGGGTAATACGCCCGCAGACAGATGCACTTCATGATTACCGTGGCTATACAGGGCGCGTAACAAGCGGTTCATTTAAGGTTGATGATCAAATTACAGTGCTGCCGTCCGGATTTACATCATCTATTTCAAAAATACGGTTGTTGGACCAGGATTTTGAGGAAGCATTGACCGGGATGTCTGTTACAATACAACTAAACGATGCAATTGATATCAGCCGGGGTGATGTTTTGGTTGATATAGGTGCTCAGCCGCAAATAGCCCGGTTAATTGAAGCGGATATTTGCTGGATGGATACAAAAGTAATGGACACCTCGCAAACCTATTTTATACACCATAACAGTAAACTCACACGTTGCAAAATACAGGAGATACTGTATAAAGTAAATATCAATACCCTTGAAAAGGAAAATAGCGAAGATTTTAAGTTGAATGACATTGGCCGCATCATCATCAAAACCGCCGAACCGCTTGTTTTTGATTATTATCATAACAACAGAGCAAATGGCGGGGCTGTTTTAATTGACAGTCGTACCAATCTAACTGTGGGGGCGCTGATGTTCCGTTCCGCAGCCAACTAAACACCAAACCTTTTAAAAACAAAAAATGCCCGCCCTTCACAGCAAGCATTTTTGTTTTTATAATCGCCCAACTACCTTCTCCCGAAATAATTAACGACTTATTTATTTTAATAGGGTACTGCAAATATACAATTGTAATTAGTTTGTTACAAAACTTTTTTACAATTTTCTTAGTCTTTTTTTGAATGGAGTTCCCCCGGCCAATTAAACAACCGTAAAATCATGCAATTACAATCCATCAATCCCGCAAACGGAAAACTTGTTAAAAAATATAACACTCATAGTGATGCTGAAATAAACAAGAAAATAAAGCAAACGCATAAAGCCTGGTTAGGTTGGAAAGAAACGAAACATGTGGAGCGAAGCCGACTTTTAAATAATCTGGCCGCCGTATTAAAGCAACGAAAAGAGGAATTATCCAAACTGATGG
>Ga0206840_1059_pt1 | contig 21576 bp, 15 predicted proteins | sample Alteio_BWOrgCont_24_FD_152633 | JGI IMG/M metagenome (GOLD analysis project Ga0206840, IMG submission 152633) | Enriched cells from forest soil in Barre Woods Harvard Forest LTER site, Petersham, Massachusetts, United States -... | ecosystem: Environmental > Terrestrial > Soil > Temperate forest >... | reverse complement strand
TGGGCCGATTTGAAATATAACTGGTCGCACGCGGCATCAACCACCAAGTTGATAAAGGTGCATGGCGGTAAGCTGTTCGATACCTATTTTAAATTGCCTGCCAAATTTAAAGTGACCTGGACTGCGCGTAACGAAGATTTCTTTTGCCTGCGCTGGGGGGTGCCCGATTTTGTTAGAGAACACATTGAGGTGAACAGCCAGCCTTATACCGGCGGTTATTTTATAGGATCTGAAACCTATATTCCTGCAAAGGATTATTTCACCAACCCCTCCATAAAAGTTAACTGGAAATATGCCTTTGAGCGCCAGTGGCTATATTATAAGTTATGGGGCCGATTGCTCTACGACCCAAATACGCCCAATAAAGTATTCGGCGATGAATTTATACGCAGGTATGGTGAAGCGGGTAAAAATCTGTTAGAAGCATCATCACTTGCCGGGAAAACACCTTTGCGCACAGCTTCCTTTTTCGATTTTACATCTGACCTGACCTTATACAGCGAAGGAATGATGGCGCAACTGGGCCGCGATAAAACATTGAAATATATTGGTGTCGATGACCAGATACGCCGCGCGGTATTGGACCCTGAAGCGTCTATATCTATCGCAGATTATGTAAAAACCACTTTGGCAGGCGGCACTATCGATCCTAAAAAAACTACCCCATTAATCCTGGCAGATATGCTGGAAAAAGATTGCAACAAGGCGCTTGATTTGGTTAAGGATATTAACACTTCAAAAAATACGGCATTGATGTTCGAGGTGGCCGATATTGAAACCTGGGCCAATTTAGGTTTGAACCTGGCCGAGAAAATGCGTGGCGGCGTTGCCCTGCAAATTTACCGCACCAAAGGCGGCGAAGAAAACAAGCAGGCGGCTATTAAACATTTAGAGGGCGCACTGGATTACTGGAAAAAAGTGGTAGCCATAACCCGCCCGATATACAATGATATGCCCCTCACCCACCTAATGGACCAAAACGGACAAAGCTGGAAGGTGAATTATAATGATAAGTTCCATTGGGAACAGTTAATACCGCAGGTTGCTGCGGATATTGAGGTTGCTAAGAATGCGAAGGCAGGGAAATAATTTAATTTCTAAATAAAAGGCGGATGTCATTTCGAGCAACAGCGAGAAATCTATACGCGAGCCATTCCCACTTTGCAGGCAGTCGACTTACATATGTATAGATTTCTCACTATCGTTCGAAATGACATGAATAATTAATTAAGGATGACAACAACACATACATCATTATTACAAATTGCCCTGTTCCTTTTATTAGGCATTGGTTTGATTGTATTGCTTACCTCCAGGTATCGCGTTCACGCGTTCTTTGCCTTAATACTGGCTTGTTTTGTCGTAGGCTTAGGCGTTCAACTACCGGTTGATGGGGTAATAGCTGCCGTTAAGGATGGCTTTGGTAATGTGATGAAGTCATTAGCATTGATTATTGTGTTGGGTACTACTTTAGGTGTTTTGCTGGAACATACGGGTGCCACACAGGTAATGGCAACCTTTATTATGCGCAAGGTGGGCGAAAAACGGTCGGCTTTGGCTATGACGCTGACCGGGTTTATTGTTGGACTGCCCATTTTTTGCGATTCGGGATATATTGTGTTGAGTGGATTGAATCGTTCATTAGCCAAACGTACACACACGCCGATGGTTATTATGGCGGTTTCGCTGGCAACAGGCTTGTATTCTGTGCATTGTTTTATTCCGCCGCACCCGGGAGCATCGGCAGCAGCGGGGATAATTGGGGTTGATTTTGGCAAGTTGATATTAGTCGGCATAATAATGGCGATACCTGCTGCTGCGGTTGGTCATCTTTGGGCGGTTTATATGGGCAAACGGATACCTGGTATGGCACAGGATGACCTCGAAGTGGAAGAAGAAAACAAACAACTGCCATCAGTTATCAAAGCATTTCTGCCGGTTATTGTTCCTATTTTATTGATATCCTTAAAATCATTTTTAGTGATCGACCCGGCTATCGCCAACAAATGGTTAACCGCCTTTTTATCTTTAGGCGACCCTGTTTTGGCATTAGCCATCGGTGTATTATTGGCCTTCAATTGCAAACGAAACTGGGATAAGGCAACCATTGGCAAGCTATTACAGGAAGGTGCCGAAAAAGCCGGTGGTATATTAGTCATCATTGGCGCGGGCGGGGCCTTTGGCGCGGTACTGGCTGCTACAAAAATTGGCGATCATTTAAGTGGTGCTTTGGCTTTGGGCAGTTTGGGTATATTCTTCCCGTTCCTCATCACTTTTGTTTTAAAAACAGCACAGGGCTCTTCCACCGTGGCTATTATTACGGCTGCATCTATTGTGTTGCCTTTATTACCTGCTTTAGGATTAAATACTCCCAACGGGCATTTGCTGTGCGTACTGGCAATGGGGGCCGGATCGATGATGATATCGCACGCTAATGATGCTTATTTTTGGGTGATCGCCAAATTCTCAGGACTCGAGTTGAAGACTATGTTAAAAGTTTATTCGGTCGCTACTATTTTGATGGGATTGACCTCTATTTTGATGGTGTTTATTTTATCGCAACTGTTATCTTAGGCCATGCATATCCTCATCGCCCCAAATGCCTTTAAAAACAGTTTGACAGCGCCCGATGCAGCTTTCGCTATTGAAAAAGGCTTGCATAAAAGCAAGTTGGACTGCACTACAGAATGTTTCCCAATTGCCGATGGCGGCGACGGCACCGGCGACCTCATCCTCAAAAAATGCGGGGGAACGTTGGTTGATGTAGTGGTTCATGATCCGCTTGGGAGGCGGATAAATGCTTCTTTCGGCTTAATAGACAACGGCAAAACGGCGGTTATAGAAATGGCTAATGCGTCAGGGTTGAGGTTATTGCAAACTGAGGAATTAAATCCTCTAAAAGCATCCTGCTTTGGCACGGGCGAATTAATAATTGCAGCACTGGAAAAAGGAGTAAATAAAATCATCCTGGCAATGGGTGGCTCGGCAACGGTTGATGGCGGTTGCGGGATATTGGATGCTTTAGGTGTAGAGTTCCTGGATGAAAAAGGCAGATTATTAAATGCGGTCCCTGAAAGTTTGGAGCAGATGGCGACAGTTGACATAAGCGGATTAGATAGCCGTATTGCTGATTGCGAAATCGTAGTTATTTGTGATGTGGATAATCGCTTGTTGGGCGACAAAGGCGCGGCGGCAGTATTTGGTCCGCAAAAGGGGGCATCGCCACAGGATATGATGCGGCTGGATGCTTTTCTATCCAAATTCAATGATATTACTTTACAACAATTCGGCAAAAACATGGGCGAACTGAAATATGGCGGGGCGGCGGGTGGTTCAACTGCAGGTATTCATGCCTATTTAAACGCTAAGTTGGTTAATGGTATCGAATACTTTTTACAACTCACCGGCTTTGACGCGGCCTTGCAAAAAGCTGATGTAGTAATTACCGGCGAGGGCAGTATTGATGTGCAAACCCTGCAAGGCAAGGGCCCTTTTGGCGTGGCTTATTTGGCTAACCAGCGTAATATCCCGGTTATTGGCATTGCCGGTAAAGTGCCTGTTGCCGATGATGCCGAACTGAATAAATATTTTGATGTGCTGATGGCTATAGGCAATGAGCCTGCGGACTTGGCAACGGCCATGAAGTTTACGAAGGATAATTTGGTGCGGATGGGGATGGTTGTGGGGAATATGTTATTTTTATAATCTATTTTCATTTAAGAATAAATATGGACGCACTGATCAATATTAAGAACTTTCGACCTTTATCTGATTTCAAAACTTTTAAACTTAACATCCGGGGACTTTAAGCGATCAGAGTAAAGGATATTTCAATTTTGCCTGTTGTATTTAAAGAAGAATTGAAATTGATGGAGACCACTCTTATTTACATCGGCAAAGCAGAGAAACGTACAATTTATGACAGGTTACGTGAGGAATGCGAAGGAACAGGCCCAGGAACCTTTTTTAGAGGCATTGGTTCATTATTGGGTTTTAAACCAATAAAAGGTTCTCTCATTGGAAAAATCAATACAAACAATTACTATTTTTCTAAAGAAACTCGCGAAAAAATAGTTATTTGGATGAATGATAATTTAGATTTCAATTTTATTGAAATCGTAGATGACATAACAGGGGTTGAAAGCGAGTTGATAAAAAAATATTGCCCCATATTAAATACCACATTTAATCCATACAAATCAAAAACACTTGCAGCGATACGTAAATCTTGCCGAGAATATGCCTTACTAAAATGACAAAGGAAACATTAAAAAAATTAATAAGTAACAACCTTATTGACGTAACTGAAGCAATATGGCTAAGTAAATTAACATCTGTTGTAACGAAAAATGAAAATAATATAGATGAAATAGTTGAACAGCTATTAAACTCTTTGATAAAGACGATTTCAACAATTAAAGACTTATCGTTAGAAGACGAATTGTTTTTCTTTTCAATTCAAAACAATCTCAATAACTATTTACGAAATATACAGGATGAAGAAAATGAAGATATTGAAGACGAGGATGAAGAAGATTATGGGTTTTATTCAAAAGAAGAACTGGAAAAATTAAGAAAAACAGAAGAAGAAATTATTGCTAAGGGTTATTCTGAACTTTTATATCAACTTATGAACATCATTGAAACAAAATATCAAAAGGTATATAATGGTTTTAATAAAGTAGAATACCAAAGGGCAAAAAGTGCATTTTGGAAAATGATTGGATTAGAAGAAAATGGATATTTTGAACTTTCACCTCCTGCCAAAAAGCTCCTTGACGATGTATATTCAGGTTCAGAGCCTTTAATAAGAAAAAAAGTAGAAGAAAAAGAATTGGAGATTCTTCCTACATTATCAAAAAATTTCAGAAGTTGGATAGCCGAATTTCAACACAAGCCGAACAGAACTAATTTGAGTCAATATTTAAAGAATAATAATATTAAACTTTCAAATCCGAATATGGATAAAATTCTAAGTCAGTTTAAGTGATAATAATATACTATTTAACCTCTATTGCTATAAGCAACATTCAAAGTGCAAATTACACTGGCATTACCAGGCCCAAAAGCCGGGGGTGGCAATGACGCAGTTTCCGCATTAAGTATTCTATATTCTGTTATAGAATTTTCTTTTAAAAAAGTGAGAAGTTTTGCATTAAGTATTTCATTGATTTCATCATCATTTTTTATATGCTGATCACCTGCGGTGTAGGTGTAAGAAAATCTTGCAAATAGTTCCATGTGGAGTTATGTTCATATTTAATCAAAGATAGCATTATTTACTGTTTAAGGTCAAAAGTTAACCTTACCTTAAAAAGTGGTTCATTTTAAGGTGAGATAGCTATTTCAATCATATTTTAAGGCCAAAAACCAACCTCACCTTAAAAAGCAGCATATTTTAAGGCGAACTCATCATGTTTTTATATATTTGTAGCAAATATGGCATATAAGATTAATCCTGACCGTAATAAACCATGGAATGATATTCCTGATCTTCCCATTGAAGATAAGCTTTATCAAAATGTTGAATTATACACACAGTTGGGAGAAGCCAAAGCTGCTTTAGGAAGGTTACAGGGAAGAAGCATTGCTATACCCAACCAGGCCTTACTTATTAACTCCATAAGTTTACAGGAAGCCAAAGCGTCCAGCGCTATTGAAAATATATTTACTACCGATGATGAACTTTATAAAGCCTATAGCGAAGAACAAGTAAAACAGCTACAGGGGCCCGCTAAAGAAGTATTGAATTATCGCGAAGCCTTATGGGCAGGTTATGAATATTTACGCGGGGAGCAATTATTTGACGAAGGATATTTTACAGGAATGTACCGTGTTGTAACCCAGTTTGCTGATGGAATAAGAACACCTGTTGCCCAAATATATATTAAGGAAGGCGGCGATGGCCCTAATGCGGGAAAAGCATTTTACACACCACCCAGGGGAAAGGGTATTGTGGAAGCAAAACTTCAAAACCTGATTGATTTTTTAAATAATGACGAAAAGTATCCTCTTGATCCATTACTAAAAATGGCTATCGGCCACTTTCAGTTTGAAGCAATACATCCTTTTAGAGACGGGAACGGGCGTACAGGCCGTATCTTTAATATCCATTACCTCACCAAAAAAGGATTGCTGGATTATCCGATACTTTTTTTAAGCCGGTACATTTTAGAGCATAAGGATGATTATTATGCAGGCTTATCGGGCATAACCCAAAGAGGTAAATGGCAGGACTGGCTGCTATTTATGTTAAAAACTGTTGAAGTAACCGCTAACCTCACTTATGATAAAATTAATGACATAATTGCAGCCAAGGATGCCATTTTGGAAGCCATTGCGGAAGACGACACCATTAACAGGCCAGAATTATTAGTTAACGCCCTATTTACCCAGCCATTTACCCGTGTTAAACATCTTACTGACCAACGCGTTTATGCTGAAAATACAGCGCGGAAATATTTGGATCAATTATCAACTATGGGAATACTGGAAAAACGAATCATTAATGGCAGCAGCTATTACCTTAACCTCGAACTCTATAGAATTTTATCAGAATAACATAATGGATATGTCCATTAATTGAACACATTTAGGCTATATGTCCATTATTTTAAATTAAATGGACATATATCCTAAATGTGTTCAAATTAGTTAAATCTTTTAATCATAAGTTATACTTATTCCTGAGTTGTGTACTTATTTTATAGGCTTCGTCAATTATACTATCCGGGTACCCCAATTTTTTTAAAACCGCTATCCCGTTTTTATTTTTGAGCAAACCGTGCCTGATCTTATAATCGAATACAAGACGGTCACCTCCGGCTATTAGTTCTTCAAAAGAAAAAACTTCATATTCATCACCTAAAAGTTCGGCAAGTTCAAGATCATGTGTAGATACAAATACAAAGTTTCTATTTTCAACCAGGTGTGAAAGAACAGCTTTAGCCGCCGCTATACGCTCAATAGTGTTGGTTCCTCTATATATTTCATCAATTATTACCAGGCTATTCACCAGTTTAACTTTTGCCGCTTCGTCAATTATATTCAAAACAGATAAAGCTTCAGACTGGAAATAACTTTTATGCCCGCCCATATCATCGCTCATATTTATACTTGTAAATATATTAAGCATCGGCGCTGTATATTTACCGGCGCAACAGGTATTAATAGTTTGCGCAAACAAGGTGTTAACAGCTATAGCTCTTATAAAAGTTGTTTTGCCCGACATATTTGACCCCGTTATTAAAACGCCCCGACTATTCGTAATACTTATAGAATTACTTACACAGTTTTCAATTAAAGGATGATAGAGGTCTGTAACAGATAATGCACTCTCAGCAGTAAAAATATCGGGTTTACAATAATAAGGTAATCCATCACGAACAGACTGTATAGAGATAGCCATATCTATTTTTGCCACAGCTTCAAAAAGTATTTTTATATCATCCAGATATTTGTTTACTTTTTTTATAGAGGATACGAAAACAGATGCCTCAACCAGGAAAAACATTTTTATCCATTCTGTAAAAAGGTAGGTGATATCCGTTGGATCATTAGCTACTTTGTTTTGCAAATTAATAAAGCTTAATGATTTTTTTAATTTAGATAAGTTAGCCAGGCTTTGTTTAATTGCGTCATTTTGCGTTAATAATTCATTGTCTGCCAGCCATTGGCTTACTTTATTCAATAAAAGTAATTGCGGCAATGAATGCGTATAGCTAAACATTTTAGTTTTATTGCTATAATGAACTATTGTATTTGTTATAATTAGTATAAATAACAGGATAACATAAAACTGATTAGGAACTATTGAAAAGGCAATAGCCAGCAAAATGATGATAAAAGCCGACAGTTTGATATATAACTCGGCAATGGGTTTAAAGACGGACTTATGCGCTTTATAAAAAAGTTCGGGAAGATAATATGCGTCACTATCATTTAGTTTTGATAGTTCGAGCTGAATTTGCTCGCGTAAATGAGGTGTTTTACACAGTTTTTCTATTTGCTCTTCAAGGCTGCTGAAATACCCTGGATCTGTTTCAAGACAGTGAAGTTGTTTATAAAGATATTGTTGCCCCGGTTTTGAAGAAGTGCGATCAATATAATCGAATATATTTTCTATGTCCAGATCTGTTGAAGTCCCTGGCGATATGTCGTTTTTTTCGTGATAGAAAGTTAGGTAAGAAGCAATGTACTTAAAGTTTTTATAAGATTTGTTGGGTTTCCCCCAAAGCGCTTTTATTTCGGCCAGCCTTTTTTTAGTTACTAAACGCCTGTTAAAATAACTTTTAATAAATATAATAATAAGAATTATTAATAATAGAAGAACGCCATAAGCCATGCTTAAAAGTACTATTTTTAATTTATAAGCAATAGTTAAACTACAAAGCCACACAGGATTCCGTATGGCTTTGTAACAATGTAAATTAAGATATTATACTTACTTCACAAACGGGTCTATCAACCCAATACTCCCATCCGCATTATGCGTTAATTCGGTAACCTTTACATTGCGTAAATGGTTACGGTTGGATAGTTCGGTATCGTGATAGAACAGGTACCATTTACCTTTAGACTCAATGATAGAATGGTGTGTTGTCCAGCCTTGCACGGGTTTTAAGAATACGCCCTGGTAAACAAATTTACCCGTTGGCTTATCGCCGATGGCATAGCATAGTAAATGCGTATCGCCGGTTGAGTAGGTGAAATAGTATTTATTATTGAACTTGTGCATAAACGAGCCTTCAAAAAAGCGGCGGTCATGGTCCTTGGTTAATAATGGTTTGCCGTCTTTATCTACTAATTGTACATCCTGCGGGGTGCCGTCAAAATGTAGCATGTCTTTGCTTAGCTTAACTACTTTGCAGCTTAAAGCCGGTTCATCGGGCTTGCCCATATCGGTTTTAGAGCCGTTGGCATCGTATTTACCGGTGGTCCATTTTTGTAATTGTCCGCCCCAGATACCGCCAAAATACATATAGGTAGCGCCATCGGTATCGGTAAACACGGCAGGGTCAATACTAAAGCTGCCTTTAATTGGCTCGGGTTGCGCCTTGAACGGACCAACCGGGCTTGTGCCTGTAGCCACGCCAATCTGGAAAGCGCCTTCCTTATTACGTACCGGGAAGTATAAATAGTAGGTGCCGTTTTTAAAGTCCGCATCGGGCGCCCACATTTGTTTGCTTGCCCAGGGTACGTCTTTTACGTCCAAAGCCACACCATTGTCGGTAACCTTGCCGCCAATGCTGTCCATTGATAGCACGTGGTAATCTTTCATGGCATATTCATCGCCATTGTCGTTATCGGCAATGCCGGCATCAATATCATGCGATGGATAAACATAAATTTTACCGTTAAATACATGGGCCGATGGATCGGCAGTGTAAATACTGGTAATAAGCGGTTGCGAAAGGAACTTTGGCTTCTTGGCGGAATCACCTTTGGCAGCAGAATCGACCGATGCGGTTTTCGAATTGCCGCCGCAACCGGCAGCAGTTATGAGCGTTGCCACCGCGATTATAGCAGGCAGTGTGGATTTTAATTGGCGATACATTGTTATAATTGGTTTAAATGGATTGATAGGGCTAAGGTAATCGATTGCAGGGAAATCGCAAACAACAAACTAGTTTATTATATTCAGAATCAAATCGGTCATATCATACCGCGGGAAATCGCCGGTATTGTTTAACAGGATGATGCAGATATCATTATCTTCCTGCCTTGCATACATGGTAAAAAAGCCCAGGTCCGTACCCGGATGATAAGTAATAATGTGCTTTTGCGAGGCTGCAAAGGCCGATTTATCAGTCATCCAGCCATAATCATACATCGCGTTGTAATCTTTAAACGCTACCCGGGGTTTTAGCATTTCAGCCTTTTTATCTTTGGGCAACAATTTATCAGCCAACAGACCGTCATGATACTTTAATAGGTCCTCGGCAGATGACGAAATACCTCCCGCACCATATTCGTTTCCAAAATCATAAACATGTTCCTTAACTCCACCTTCGCCATAACCTGTTGCCTGGCGGCTATCGTTACCTTTATAAATACCGGCATACGTATCTGTCATTTGCAATGGCGTAAATATCCGGTCCTGCAATAAAGTCTCGAATGACTTGCCGGTAACTTCCTGTGCTATAAGGGCCAATACACTAAAATTGGCGTTACTGTATTCAAAATCGGTCCCGCTCTTAAATTGAAGTGTATCGCTGCAAAACTTTAAAACCATGTCTTTAAGGGTGAATGATTTGGTTAACAACTCCAGCTTATAATCATCATTATTAAAATATTCGGGAATGCCCGATTGGTGGGTAAGCAGTTGTTCTATAGTCACATCGCCGTGCGTATAGTATGGAATATAGGTTTTTATAGGCGCGTGGATATCCAGCTTACCCTCATTTGCTAATTGGTTAATAATAACCGAAGTAAAAGTTTTGGATGTAGAACCAATGCGGTAGGTTGTTTGCGGATTTGCCACTATCTTCTTTTCCTTATCGGCGTAGCCGTAACTCTTACTCAGTATTACTTTGCCTTTGCTTTTTATTAAGGCCGTGCCGTTAAACTGGCCATGAGCATTATAATAGGTTAGCATGGAATCAAGACGCAGGGCGGGATCTTTAGGCAGCTTTTTCTCCTTTTCTTCAAATTTACTTTTCAGGCGCACAATATCATTAATGGCTTTTATCTTTTTAACAACATCCTCGGTGTTAAAATCGGCTAAAATAACATTGTAGTCTTTCCAAAACGCTTCACCTTCGTTGGTATCGTGGTTTTCAATAGCATCGTTCTTATTCATCTTTTCGTCGAACGGCGCTGTTTGGGTGGTATCAACTGCGGTTACCACATAGTTAAATTTTAGGTTCGCTGTAAAATCATAGTTAAACCCCGGACTTTTTATATATAATTCATTATCGCCCACTACGCCGCTCAATACCCATTTACCAACCACTTTTTGATAGCTTATTTGCGTATGGTCTGTTTTAAGCGTAAACTGCATACCCATTAATTTCATCAGCATACGCGTGGCAAAATCTCCCACTTTTGTAAAAGCTAAACCGGTTGGACTCATATAATAATCGAAATATAAAAAGGCGTAGGTTTTGGTATCAATAAATACCTTACCCCTAAAAGTAGTTTCCTTTATTCCCGGTTTCTCTTTAAAATCAATTTCGTAAGCAGGCGATCCTTTAAAGTCCACAATACCCGCCACCTCAAAATCGTGACGCTTAACGCCTTCCTTTCCGAAGATCCCATCATTATTGATATGCTTTACAACGTCATCATTAAAAATAGAACGTGGCTTTTGGCCTACTTCTATTCCATGAAAATCCCGCTCGTTCTTTTCATCCCTTGCTTTTATCAGCTTAAACATATCATCTCTTTTATCAGCATAGCCAAAATTGTAGATGTCAAAAACAGCCTCGGATAATTCAAGCGGTTGTATGCTGTTTTTGGTGTATTCCCGGTAAAATCCGCGTGTAACGTGCGGGTTGTTAATATAATTATCAGGCACCCGGTCAATTGCTTTTTGGATGATTTTCATCGGGTCGCGGTAGGCGATGCTTACTTCCTGTAATGGCGTGTTGCTTTTTGACAATGTTATTGTAGCCGGGCCTGCTGTTAACGCGGATATGGCTATTATTTTGGTATTGAAGCCGATGCAGGTAATCACTAATGAATCGGCATTGCTTGTTGATGGAATGATAAATAAAAACTCGCCGTTGATATTGGTAGCTGTGCCTAAACCCTTTTTGGGGATGTTGATATCGGCATAAGGCACAGGTTGTTTATCATCGCCAATAATTTTCCCATTAATGGTGACCTTTTCCTGTTGGGCATAGGTTGTTTTAGTAATGATAATTATAAGAAAGCAAAGAATAGTGATAAAACGAAATTTCATTGAGCTGGTTACCTGTTTACCCTGCAATAATATTAAACATAAAACTGCTAAGCTGTTATATAAGTGTTAATTAACAATTTTTAACTTATTGATATTTATCAGGCAATCCACAGCATATCCTGACTAACGATTCTCCATTTGCCGTTAAGTTTTCTTAAAAACAATGCATCACATCTTCCCCAATGTTTAAAACAAATAAAGGTTACTTTAACAAATGCTGTATTATGATTAGCCGAAAAAATTGGGATCGTCAGTTCATAAAAAAAAGTCGAATCAGTTTTCGTCAATTCCCTTTGCGGCGACAATTCAAACGGTGCAACTAAGTTTTTTGTCAATAAAGATTCTTTCAAAACATCGTTCTGGAAGAAGGCGTACTTCTCATCGCTCTTATTAAAATATTTATTATGATAAAGAAGCAAAATATGTACTTCGTTATCGCCTACTTTTTTAGTGGAATCCGGCCCCACGACTTGTAGCTTTCTTAAATATTTGCTTACTATAAAATGTTTGGCTTTTACATCCCTATAAATGGGTAATCCACCCTGTTTAACAATTGTTGCAACAACACTATCAATTTCACTTTTAGATGGAACCGGATATGGTTTCTTACAACTATTCCCGCAAATAACAGATGCTAATAAAATAACACAAAGCCAATTTTTATCATTACCCTTTGCTTTTTGCGGCTATCTCTGTTATCGCCTTTACCAGTTTATCCAGGTCGTTCAACGTGGTGTAAACGTGCGGGGTAATCCTCACACAATGAATGTTTTCGTAATTGATACCCACCGTATGTATTTTGTATTGGTTAAACAGGGCACCGTCCAGTTCGGCGGGTGTCATACCATCAACACTAACGCCGCAAATAGCGCAGGAGTATTCGGCTTTTAGCGAGGTATGCAGCTTAACTTTAGGTATATGCTGCACTTTTGTAGCCCAATAATTTTTTAAATAACGGATGCGTTCTTCCTTGCGTTTGCTGCCGATGGCATTTTGAAAATTAACCGCCTCGCCTATCCCCTGCTCTATCGGGAAGCTGCGGGTGCCTATATTCTCAAACTTGCGGATATCGCCGCTGTTAGGGTTATCATCGCATAGCAACGGCCATACTTTTGATATCTTATCCTTTTTTATCCACATCATACCGCTGCCAATGGGAGCAGATAAAAACTTATGCAGGCTGGTACCAAAGTAATCGCAATGCAGGTCGGGTATTTTAAAATCCAGCAAGCCAAAGGTATGAGCGCCGTCGCATATCACTTCAATGCCACGCGCATGGGCCATATCGGCTATTTTGCGTACCGGCATGATCTGGCCCACCCAGTTTATAATATGCGTTACATGTATCAGTTTGGTTTTTGGGGTAATAGCATCTTGATAAGCCTTTACTATCTGCTCATCATTCTCTATCGGAAAATCAAAACTCAATTGTTTATAAACAATACCCTCGCGCAAGGCCCGCTGGCGATAGGCGCTTACCATGTGCGGATAATCCTGTTTGGTGCCGATAACTTCATCGCCCTTTATCAACGGCAGTCCATATATAATCGTGTTTAATGCCTCGGTTGCGTTGCGGTCAACAGCAATTTCTTCGGGTGAAGAGCCGGCTAATAAAGCCAGTTTTTCGCGCAACGGCTCGCGCCCCTGGTCCAATATGCGCCACATGTAGTATGACGGGCCCTCGTTGGAGAGTTGGTTATATCGCTCCACTGCCTGTTGCACCACCAACGGCGATGGCGACACGCCGCCATTATTTAAAATGATGATATTGGAATTAACCGAATATGACCGCTGTATAACCGACCAGTAATCCTCATCTTCCGCAGCCTGCACATCGGTTAAATGCGCTATCTTTTTCCCTGCCGACTGCCATTCTTCGGCATGGGCCAAATTAAACAAACTTGTTGCAGAAAAAGCCCCGGTTAACGCGGCGGCCTGCTTCATAAAAGTGCGGCGGTTATTTATCATAGTAAACGAATTTAGGGTATTATCGTCAAAAAACAATAACTGCAGGTTATTTGCAGTTATTTAATCAATTTGGTGTAACATAATGTATAAAAAAGCGGTCTATTAAACAGTTATAAGAATTATTTATGCACAAGGGTCGCCTTTTCCTGTTAATGCTCATTTTATGCTCATTTGGACATAAGGCATTGTGCGACAGCCACCTTATAATACGTGACACCAAATCAAAGCCGGTTATTATAGACCCCGATCCTTATGGCGATTTTAAAACCGTTACCATCCCCATAAAACGTGCAGGCAGCCTCATCATTATTGAAGCACAGTTGGACACTATGATAGGTAACTTTATTTTGGATACCGGCGCGCCCGGCCTGGTGTTAAATGAAACGTACTTTCGCGATCTGCCACACAATTATGAAAAAGAAACAGGCGGCTTAAATGGCAGTGCACACTCTTTTACGACCACTGTCAAAAATTTGGCTTTACTCGACCTGCATTATGACCGGCTTACGGCGGATGTTACCGATCTGTCGGCTATTGAAAACTCTAAACATATTAAAGTTTTGGGGTTATTAGGCACGCGTTTATTTGCCAAACTGGCTATCACGGTAGACCTGTTTAACAACGTGCTGTATATTCACAAACCCGACGATAAAGGCGAAATAATGGAAGGCGAGCGTGTATTTAGCAAACCGGATATGAAGACCAGTTTCAAGTTATTGGATGATGTGATGTTTTTACGCGGAAGCATAGACAATAACGACCTATGGTTTGCTTTTGATACCGGTGCCGAATGCAACCTGCTTGATTATGATAATTTTAAAAAACTGGCCCATAAAATGCGCGTAATAAGCCGGGCAACCATAGCCGGCATTGGCGGCCCGGGGCACGAAAACGCTTACGCGGCTTTTGATAACCTGGTTATAGGTAACTACCTGTTTAAAAATAATCATGTTATGTTTACCCGGCTGGATGCAATAGGAAAGGCCTATAACAGCACGGTAGACGCGATATTAGGAAATGATTTTTTTGCACGGGGCATATTCACGATTAACTTCGTAAAAAAGGAATTTGAAATGTACATTTACACTTATCCCGATAGTAAATAGTGGGCATATTTAAATATACAGGCATATTGTTGCTATTGCTTTTTGGTATACAGCCGGGCAGCTATGCGCAAAATGTTAATGGGCCTATATCATATTCTTCATCGGGTTATCCAAACGAAGTGCAGTATGGCGTTAATAATTTTGCCCGTGTAACCGTTTTTGAATTGCCCAATGGCTTAACCCGCTTTTTTATACCGGGGCAAAAAAATGCTAAACGCGCGTTTTTATCCGGCAGTTTTAATAGTTGGAGCACTTTAGCAGGCGTCATGCTGAAAACAGACAGCGGCTGGATACGCGATATACACCTGGAGCCCGGCGTATATGAATATAAATTTATTGTTGATGGCAACTGGCAAAGCGATACCTACAACAACCTGAAAGAAGACCATGATCAAGGAAATTCGGTTTATTACCGGTATAATTTCGCTTTTAAATTGCCTGGTTACACCAACGCCCACCGGGTAATGGTTTCCGGCAATTTTAACAAATTTAATGACAATCAACTGGTTATGCACCCGGTTCCCGGTGGTTGGGAGCTAAAATTATTTCTGCATGAAGGTGAACACCAATACCATTTTTTGGTCGACGGGCATATTGTGGTTGACCCGGCTACAAAAACCGCTAAAGATGCCATTGGCAACCCGATGTCGGTTTCAAATTTCGGCCAAACCGTTGATTTCAAACTGGCAGGTTATGAAGATGCCCGGCAGGTATTTGTTGCCGGCGATTTTAATAAATGGAAGCCAAATGACTTATTGATGAAAAAAGAAAACGGCATTTGGTTGTTGCCGCTTACTTTACCGGCCGGCAACTATCAATATAAGTTTGTTGTTGACGGCAAATGGATAACCGACCCGGCCAACCCATTTAAGGCGCATGAAGGCAATTCATTTGCCGCGGTGAAACCTAATTATACTTTTCATTTAAAAGGGCATGGCAATGCTAAAAAGGTTATCTTATCGGGCAGTTTTAATGACTGGACCCAGGATGGATATACAATGGCCCATATCGGTGACGAATGGACCATTAGCCTGAACCTTAAACCCGGCAAGTACCTTTACAAGTTTATTATTGACGGCAATTGGATAATAGACCCCGATAATAAACTGTGGGAGCAAAATGCGCCACGCACGGGTAACTCGGTTTTGTGGTTACAGTAGCATAGCATTTCCCTGCTCCCGCTCCAGCCACGTGGAGCGCCGCGGAGCAGCGTGGAGCACTGCAAAATAGTATCGCAGTTATTTGCGGCTATTAGCGCAAAAACTGTGTTGCGATACGGCTATCATCGCACCTGAGCGTTTAATACCACAAAAAACAGGGTTGTTATCGCAGTTATGTAAAGTTGTTAAAAAATGTTTTTTAATTTATAAAAATTCTTTAATTTTTTGATAAATTAAAGATAATTCTTTATAATTGTATCCAATTAAAGAATTATGACCTTTTTCCGCCCTCCCGAGATTGAAGAAATTCGCCGCCAGGCACGCAAGATTACCGACGAGCAAAAACAACAAAACATTTTGCGTACTAAATTACAGCGTGATCCCGGCAACGACCTCTTCCTCATTAAGCCTGCCGACCAATGGCTAAAAGAAGAATACAGCAAACCGCCTGCCCGCCAATTGCTGGGCAGTTTATGGTACGAGCATGAACTGTGCATCCTGTTTGCCGATACGAATATTGGAAAATCCATTCTCGCCGTGCAAATTGGATATAACCTGGGCAAGCAAAGCAGTATCGAACCTTTCGGCAACCATTTGGACGAGCCCGTAAATGTACTGTATATTGACTTTGAACTAACTGCCGGGCAGTTTAAGGCAAGGTATAGCCACCCCGCGTATGGCGTGCACCATTTTGGCGGGCATTTTATCCGTGCCGAATTTAATCCTGCCGGCGACAACCCGCTGCTGTATGAAAACTACGAAGAATATGTGCGCCAATGGATAGAAAGCAGCATACGCCAAACCAAAGCTAAAGTGCTTATTATTGATAATATTACCTACCTGGGCATAGCCACCGGCAACGCGGGCAGCGCCCTGCCGTTGATGAAAAGTTTAAAGGCCATAAAAACAAAATATAAACTAAGTGTGCTGGTACTGGCGCATACGCCCAAGCGCAGCCTGTATAAACCCATTACGGTTAACGATCTGCAGGGCAGCAAAATGCTCATCAACTTTGCCGACAGCGCCTTTGCCCTGGGCCAAAGCTATGCCAATTCCGGCCTGCGTTACCTCAAACAAATAAAACAGCGCAATACAGCAAGCAATTACGGCACAAACAACGTATGCCTGTTTAAGCTAACCAAACAACTCAGCTTTTTAAGTTTTGAATTTAGTGGCTACGATACCGAGCAGGCACATCTGCAAAAAGTAGCCACAAGTTTGAGCGATGAGGTAAAACAACAAATTATGGAATTAACCCAACAGGGGCTTTCGCAACGGCAGGTGGCTAATCATTTAAAGGTAAGTTGCTCTACGGTGAGCAGGGTGGTGAATAAAAGGAAGTAATATAAAAATAGAGATAGATTTTAGTTTAAAGCCTGCTTACAAATACTTTTTCAAAACCAATTCTTTTTGTTGAGGTATCGCAGCAATCTCTTCCTCTAATTTGGCTATTTTCTTCTCAATGATTTCTATTTCGGCGACAACTTTTTGTTGCTCAGATAGTGGTGGTAGTGGAATTTTAACTGATGACAGTAGTGTTTGATTTAAACTTTTAATATTCGACCCTTTGCTATTTCCTGTTAATTCATCCCTAACTATATCAGTTTTTAAATAATAGCATAAGTATTTTGCATCCACGCGTTCAGAATCAGGTCGTATCCGAATGGTGAAACCTGAATATGATGTTTTGGTATTTAGTTTTTCAATGAACAAAAACCTGCCAACCAAATTTGCCGAGCCATTAGACCTTACAACTAAAACATCTTTTGGTTGTAAATGGTATTCTTCAGATAAATCTCCATCTATCTGAATTTTTTCTAAAGAATTTAAATCTGGTGTAAACAGGTTTTGAAAATCTTTAACACCTACAATGTCAATAATTTCGCCGTTACTGCCCCTTGAATAATTCAGGCCATTTTTAAAAAATGCGATGTTTCCTAAATTATATGTGTCAAAATTAAATTTTTTAAATTTATTTGATATTTCATTTCTTAATTCAATTTGTTGCTCTTGTAAAACGCTATGTGCTTTTTCGACCGACTCTATTTCAGCAACAATTTCTTCTTGCGTATCTTTTGGCGGAAACGGCACCAGAATATTTAATAAATTCTCTCTATTTAACCCGCCTTGAGCCGCTCCAGTAACGTTAATTTTCAAGATCTCTTGGCCTTTGTTAGAATATAATAAATTGAAAAGGTATTTCTGTGTAACACTTTCTTTTGTCCTTAAAATAAACACATGTTCATTTACCATTCCTTTTTCATAGGGAAAATCACCTTTCCTAAATAATGCTATTTTCCCCGTTAAGGCACCATCTTTACATATCAAAATATCTAAATCTTCAATAATTCCCTGATTTGAATTTTTAAAATATTCTTCTGGAACAAATTTCATATTACTTATGGAAACAGTTCCGTTTAAATTAATATGCTCCCCTCCCAAACTTGGAACACCGACTTGATATTCCCCAACTCCACCTTTAGGGCGGTTCCCACTTTCAAGAGACGCAAGAATTTCTGATACTTTAACAATTTTCCATTTACTTTCAATCTTTACTTTTTTTTTAATCGAAAGAGAAATATTTTTTTCAAACTCAGCTCTATCAAAAATCAATAGGTCTGCTAAACTACCCCGGCTAACATTTTTTTTCAAATTCTCACTTATTGGAAAATCGAAATCATCGTTAAAAGCTTTGTAAATATAGGTACTGGCTTTTTGAGGATTATCAAAAACTTCTGGGTCGAAAAGTGCCGTACAATCTTCTATGTTTTTTCCACTTTGCATAGGATGTATACCTTGGCTACCTTTTCTATTAGAAAATTCATATCCCAAGAAGCGTTTTCCCGCCATCTTATTACCGCTTTTTACAATTACAACTTTTTGTGGTAAGACAGTTATAAAATAATAAAGCTTTTCACTTTCCTTTTCTAACAATACTTGCCAAAACTCCTGTTCCGTTTTAGCTTTTATTTTCTTTCTATATTCAATGTAAATAGGATGCTTTTCGACCGATTCATTTGGTCGCTTTTGTAATACTGTAACGTAGTCCGTAAATGAAAGTGTTTCCCAAACATGATTTACATATCTATATACCGGGTTTTCAATTCCATTTAATGTTACATCCTTATAATTAGTGAAAAAAGTTTCGACGCCGACTTTGAGGTTTTTGCTATGATAATTATTTTTTCTCCTTAAAAATAAAGTTACAGTACTTGTTTGCGTAGCCATAAAAGTATTTGAGCCTAATTCCGCAATGGCCACCACATCAAAATATTGCAGGATAACCTCCCTGGCTTTTATATAAATTCCCTCAGTATCTAATACCGATCTTGGTAAAACAATGCCGGCTAATCCGCCATCCTTTAAAAGCTGTTTTGTTCTTTCTATAAATAATGTTTCTATCTGTCCGCTTTGATCAGTAAGAAAATTATAAAGTTCAAAATCATTTTCCGTATAGTATTCTCTTGCGTTCAGCCTAAATGCAGGTACAGCATACGGCGGGTTTGAGAGTACTACGTCAAACTGTTTATTTTCTTTTGGGAAATCAACATCAGTTTTCTTTAAAAGTCCTTTGTATTCTTTCGTGTTGTTAAAATTCGCTAATCCATCACTTAGTATAACATTAGCCAACCCGTCGCCATGCAAATAACAGCCCACTTTACCAACTTTAACCAGGCGGTAGTCTTTTTCAATACCATAAACATACCTGGTTGCCCAATCAAAATGATCATCCTGCCAGGTCTTTATTTTTTTTGCTGTATCAGAAATATAATCATCAGGATCTTTATTATCCAGGTGGCGTTGTATCTCGTGCATACTTTCTGTCAAAAAATGGCCACTTCCCGCTGCATAATCAATTATAAAGGGTAATAAATTATTTCGCTCACCCTTTTCTAATTTCTCGTTTACAATTTTATCAATAGGTAAACTTTTAATAATAAATTGTGCAATAGGCACGGGCGTAAAATATTGTCCCACTTTTTGTTTTAACCCGGTAGTTAAAAGCAGTTCAAAAAAATCAGATAGGTATTGTTGTCTTTTGTTATAACGTATTCTAAAGCCCTGTAATAATTCAACTACTTGTTTAACAACTTTGGCATTTTCCTTAAAGCTTTGATGGTCAAAAACTTCCTTTATAGCAAACTCATTATTTTTTTCAAGACGCAGCTTGTGAATTTCAAAAAGTAATTCTTTTTTATCTTCCGGTTTAAGGTGTTTAAATTTGTCTTCAAACGCATCTTCGGTAAAGTCAGAAACTTCTTTTTCTAAAAATTCCAGCATTCCGTTTTTGTACAAGTCGGTTAGCCTAAGCTGAAATGAAACATCATCATCCTTACCTTCAAACCATTGAAATTTTAACTCTTCATTATCTTTTGTAGATTTTTCATCGTAAACCTTACACAAAAACAAAGTGAATATTTTATTAAATGCATTGCCCTCGTCCGACACCACATTGTTTCGTAAAATCTCTAAAAATCTAATGAAAATAAAGTTGCTATCTTCCTGTTTTATAGGGATCAGCAACTTAGGAGTTAATGCTTTGCTGACAAATTGATAAGGATTTACCCAGGCATCAAAAACGCCATTATCCTTAGTAAGTTTATTCCACTTATCATAAAAATCTTTTACATCGCCCGTGCGGTAATCATCTTCAATTTTTACGATCTCATTTTTGTAAACAATATTACCCGTGTTTAATTCCGACGCATAAAGCATGATGATGTCAGGCTTATTACTGAATTTAAAGTAGGTAAATAACTGTCCGCCATCTTTATTTAAACGGGTAACAGCTTTATCAAATTCTTTACCATAGGTTTTACATTCAATTAGCAGATATTCAGACCCATCATCGCGTGTTACGCAAATGTCTAATCTGCCCGAGGTCCCATGTCCGGCAGGATATACTTTTTCAAGTGAAATATTTTCAGGATTATACCCTTTTTCTAAAAGCCTGTCAACACATTCTAATACTACCCAGTTTTCGGCCTGCGAAAAATTAAGCGTAGTTTGTGCGCCGGCTAATATTAACTTACCGTAATTAAATTTCCCATTTTCTATATCAACTTCAATACTATAGTTGCCACACCCGCTATGTTTTCTTTAGGTACAAATCCTATTTTTTGTATAAGTTCCTTAAAGTGCATAACTATAATCAAAAATTGATTTTACTTTGTTTCGCATTTTTATTTTTTAAATAGCGTACTTCTTCCTCTGCTACCGCAAAAACACTATTTGGGCAATCATGTTTATAAGCCTCACGAGCAAATTTATCTCCAAAATAAAGTTCTTTTATCTTAGGTATGTCTATGGAAAACAGTTTAGATAATGTAGTTAACTTATTGCTGTTAATTTGTTTCGTTCCGTGTTCAATCCTGCTTACTGCGCTGGAATTTATTCCAATTTTTGCACCAAAATCGGTTTGTGTCCACCCGTTTTT
>Ga0206840_1058_pt1 | contig 21652 bp, 23 predicted proteins | sample Alteio_BWOrgCont_24_FD_152633 | JGI IMG/M metagenome (GOLD analysis project Ga0206840, IMG submission 152633) | Enriched cells from forest soil in Barre Woods Harvard Forest LTER site, Petersham, Massachusetts, United States -... | ecosystem: Environmental > Terrestrial > Soil > Temperate forest >... | reverse complement strand
TTCCTCCCCGAGAATGGCCATGAAGGCGTCTCCGGAAACCCTCGCTTATGTCGCGAGCTTCGATCCCGCGCGTCTTGTTCCGGACGCGATCAGCGTCGTCGATGTCGATCCTGGATCGCCAACCTGCTCGCAAACGGTTGGAACGGTGACGATGCCGAACGTCGGCGATGAACTTCACCATTTCGGCTGGAACGCGTGCAGCTCCTATCTTTGTCCAAACGCACCCCATGCGCATTCGGAACGCCGCTACCTGATCGTGCCCGGCCTCCGCTCGTCGCGCATTCACGTACTCGACACGAAGGCAAACCCACGAGAGCCACAAATCATCAGAATTCTGGAGCCTGCCGAAGTCGCGGAGCAGTCCGGCTACACGCGCCCGCACGCAATCCACTGCGGACCGGAGGGCATCTACGTTGCCGCGCTGAGCAACGCGAAGGGCGAGGCGCCCGGCGGCGTGTTCTGATGGACCACGAAACGTTCGATATCCGCGGTCGCTGGGAAATTGACCGGGGACCGCAGCGCCTCGCGTACGACGCATGGTGGCATTTCGGACATGACACGATGGTGACGAGCGAGTGGGGCCATCCCGCGACATTCGAGAATGGCCTGGTTCCCGAGGTTCTGCTCGGCGGACAATATGGTCACAAGCTGCACTTCTGGGATTTGCACTCGCGCAAGCAAGGAGGCATCGCGTTCGATCCCAACTTCCTTGTCGAGTGGCCGAAGACCCACCGGCCTCATCAGGTGCGCCTGGAGGGTGGTGACTGTTCCTCGGATTCCTACTGCTATCCCTGAGATCCGAACTGGCCGAGCGACAGTCGTGAACGAAAAATGACGTTGGAAACCGCGTGGCCCTGGCTCGCCTTCGCCGCTCTCGGCATGTTCCACGGTCTCAATCTGGCGATGGGTTGGCTGTTCGCCGTTGGTCTCGGGATGCATCGGAACGGCCGCCGGGCCGTGCAACTGGCGCTGGTGCCCATGGCGGTTGGCCACGCACTGTCCATCTCGGTTGTGGTGGCCTCCGTGCTGCTCCTGGGAACGGTGATCGACACGGCAGCCATTCGCCTTATCGCCGGAGGTGTCCTCTTCGTCTGGGCTGGATATCACCTGCTATTTGGACACCGCCATCGCGTGCGCGTCGGTGTGACAGCAGGTGCCGTGGGTCTCGCTCTGTTGTCGTTCCTGATGGCGACGGCTCACAGTGCCGGGCTGACGCTGGTGCCCGCCCTCCTGCCACTATGCACGAGCATGCCTGTCATTTGGAGTGGATCATTATTGATCTCGCTCGCGGCCGTGGCCGTGCACACCTTCGCGACACTGATCGTCACCAGGCTAATCGCGTTGGCCGTGCATGAGTGGTTCGGCCTCGCGTTCCTGAGGCGAAGTTGGATCAATTTTGACCTGCTGTGGACCGGCGGCCTGGTTGCAACCGCACATTGCTGATTATCTCGGCTTGAGCGATCGGCGCCAATCTGGACGTGAACGGAGGCGCTGGGCCCGATGTAGCTGATAACCGCGTGCGACGAGAGGAACGGTATCAGCGAAGTCGCGGATCATGCTCATCGCGGCATCGGGGTCGATACGACCTGCGGCAGTGCACCGCCACGCGGTTGTTCGCGTGCCGCCGCCCTTCAGCGATATTCGCCTGTTTCTCGAACGCGACATATGACATCGGGTTCACGGGGCGGCGATAACGGGACAAGACAGAGCGGCGCTTTTTGCGAGCCGCTATGAACACATATCGTATCATTCCGTTGGAGGGCGGGTTTCAGATAATCGAGACTTACCCCGATGGCCGCACCGCCTACATCGGCAGCTTTCAAACCGAGGCTGGCGCTCAGGCGTGGCTGGACAACTAACTCCGGATGCGTCGCATGAACGATCGGCCCGCTGGTAAGCCGCCGCCTGAGTGAGCGAAAAGCTTGACAGGTTCCTGAGAAATCGCACAAGCTACTGTTCATTCAAAGAAGCGGCCGAACCGATATGAACCGGCCGCACTGAGGGCGGCCCGTTATGAAACTATCTTATCTCTTGGTGGCCACGGCAACTACCGGGACTATTCTCCTTCTCTTGCGCGTGCTCAGTTACCGGACGACGTGACCCCCGGCGCCATCGGGGGCGGCAACCCCGGGCCATCGCTGCTTTCGCGCTGGCCGAGGCTGACCGGGTTTCAGCGCCGCACTGGCCAGGTGATAGGGTGATCCTAGGGTATTCCCTCCATCAGCCGCTGTATCCGTTCTCTGGACACGACAACGCCGTCTTTCTGCCGGTGGATCGAGACGTCATCGTAGAGCACGGCCGAATATGCCGTCGCCTCAATGACGGCGGCGCGCAACGTGGCGGTCGTGTAGAGGTCCATTCCGCGCGGGTCGCAGACCGTCCAACTCGCGACTTGGTCAAGGATGTTTATCAGGTGGTCGTCTGAGCGAAATGACTGGATAATGGTTCTGGGCACGGGCTGCCCCTGCACGACAATGACAAACGATAGCAGATATTATGTCCTGTTCATTTATTAGTTCAAAAGAGTTAACACCACGGCCGGATTGGTCGCGGCTCTCATATCGACTCGGTCCTGAAACTACTACTTTCCCGGGCCGCCAAAAAATTCTGGATCATGCCCGGCTAATTGTTGCGTGCGCTATCGTCTTAATTAAACCTCGACGAGATTGGGAGCGTTGTAGGGCCCGCGCACGTGTGCGCGTTCCGGCCCCGGCACCCGCCAGCCCCCGGACTTTCCCGCATGGGTGACCATGTACAAACTCGAAAGACGCAGATATGATCTTGGTCGTTTCATTGACACTTATCGTGTGCACACGACATAATGCAGACAGTCTACGGAGCCGATGAGGCACACATGGTCACCTATCGAGGTTATGTCATTGCCCCACGCGTTGGTAACTCGGGGTGGATCATCCTTGGTTATGACGCGGTGTTCGCGACACTCGCGGAGGCGAAGAAACTGGTGGACGAGTTGGCTGATCTGGATGACGAGACGTGCTGATCGGTGCCCATGAACGCACGGTCATCTGATCACTTTACCGCATGTTGGGCCGGATGTCCGGTCCCCGATGAAGCAACTTCCAGGAGATTGAGTTATATACAGAACCGCATTGGCGGGTGGAAGCGGAAGGCCGCTTTGCGGGTTGGAGCGAGAGTCTCGAAATACCGCCGTGCCGCTTCCAGCAGCGTGAACGTGCCAACGACATTGGTCTGCACGAAATCGCCGGGACCGTCGATCGAGCGGTCGACGTGAGTTTCGGCGGCCAGATGCATCACCGCATCGGGGTCATGCGCTTCGAACACCTGGCGTATGGCGGCGGCGTCGGCGATGTCGGCGCGAATATGAAGGTGGCGTTCGTGACGGTGTGCCTCCTCCAGCGCTTCCTCCGAGGCCGCGTAGGTCATCTTGTCCAAGTTGACCACGGCATGGCCGGTGTGACGGGTCATCTGGCGAGCAAAATCTTCATACTTTCCAATTTCTCCGGGGAACGCCCGCATGGCGGTTCAGCTAGCATGTTGCACAGCGATATTTCAATCAGCGCCTTACAGATCAAGATGAAGGGTTTCTCGGACCGGTCCCGGCAAGGGGATTTCGGGTTATTATATGCTCGTTAACGACATAAAAAGTGACGTTCCAGCGGTTGATCATGTGCGGCCGATCCCCTCTTCGGGTGACGCGAGCCCACCTTCGGCCGGTCGGATGGCCTTCCCACGAGGCCCCTGCCGTTCGATGACAAACTCGAACCCACCCCAGCGTTTTATGCCGTTGCGCCGCAAGCGTGCAACCAGGGAGCTCCTCATAAGTCAGGACTTCGGAACTCGGCAGGACCGTGAACTTCAGAGCTGACGTAGTCGCAACCGTTTTGCGCAGATGGTAGAGAACAACTGCGACCATGACGGGGACAGCTCGTATCGAAGAGATCGGCGGCATTCGTGTACCCATTCCGGAGTAATGAGTTGATTGAGTAGTGCAAACCGGCTCTAAGGATCAACAGCCCGATTGGGGAGCCGAGGGCCCAATAGGAGAATACCGAGCCGGCGCCACAAATTTTTTCGCCTTTCACCCACTTCCGCCAGGAAAAGCGTTGCAATTAGAGTACCGACAACAATTAAGGGCCCTCGGATCGCATCGTCGAGCCGAGATGACAGGGCCGCAAAAAGTAAAAGTATCGGAAGGTGAGTAAGATATATCGTAAACGTAGCGCCGGCGAACCATCTTATAGGCCGCTCAACGGCTTTTGCGGCACGTGTCAGGTAAGGGGCCAAAATATCAACTCCCAACAATGTCAGGGAAAACGACAAACCTAAAAATAGAAAAAATGCCCAAGCATGAAAAGTGTGTCGATCGAACGCCGGGGTGTCGTACATTTCATATGCAATGATATCCCCACCGACTAAATGCTTCATTATCAGGTAAGGCAGTGGTGCGCTGGCTAGAATGGCTAGTCCACTGACAATGCGATATCGCAAAGCGGTCACATATTCTGTGTCAATCACACTGTAGCAAAGAGCGCCAAGCAACCATAGCGGGAAATAAATCATAACCTTGGGCCCAACGACGAGTGCCACGAATGCAAATAATAGCCACTTTTTTAGCTTCGGGCCAAAAATCATAATTCCGAAAAGAATATAATACCAAACCTCAAAGTTTATCGACCAGTAAGGTTGATTGCTTCCAGCAAAAAGATTGATGTTCCAGAACTCCCCTATGAACAGCATGGAAGAAATAATCTCTAGTCCGATATTGTAATTGTCGAAGTACAACTTGGCCTCATAGTACGTAGGCATTACCTTCCAGCCAATCGAGTCCGCAAGAAAGGTTACCAAAAGAGCCGGTATCGCCACCGAATAAATGCGAACAGCGCGAGCGCAGGCGTATGTCAGCGTGGACTGCTCCCTGGTACGGGCGACGAATGAAATGACAAAGCCAGACAAAACGAAGAAGATCGCGACTGCTCCACGAGCATGGTTGCCTACGGAATGGAACATATGGTTGGTTAGGTCATCCGCATGTCCAGTAAAAACGAGCATCGCAGCCAATATACGCGTCAGATCCAGGTAGATTGAGAGTTCACGCCGCATGATTTACCCTCACTAGCCGATCCTATCCGACATTTCCCGGACGCCGGGCCCGTCGAAGCATGTTGGGTGGACGATAACCGCGTTTCAAGGCTGCGGACCATATGTGGTCCTACGACCGGCCGATTCGCCGTTCCAACCGACGAACGTACTATTTCACCCAAGAAACCGGCGAGTTTGAGGTGCCCCCAACCACTTTTTTTACTCCAAGGATCGAATCGCGCTTTAGCTACGCCGTGAGGTGAACGAAGAACAGATCGTCGTCTCGTCGCGCACGGCTTTGCGGCCGACGTCGATCCCGACAAATCGGCGTATGGCAACGGACTCATAAAGAACCACCTCAGCGTAACCATCCGGTGAATGACACAGCTGGAAAAGGTCAGGCGGCGATCGCGTTGTCGGTGCGCTTCTCGCGCCAGTTCCACGGCGGCAGTTGATCCACACGCCGTGCCGGATGATCGGCGATACAGCTGATCACGTCGGCCAACCAGGCGCGCGGATCAACGTCGTTCAGCTTCGCGGTCGTGACCAGAGAATACATCGCCGCCGCACGCTCACCGCCGCGATCCGAATCGGCGAAGAGCCAGGCTTTCCGCCCAACCGCGATCCCACGCAGCGCCCGTTCCGCGGCGTTATTGGTCAGGCAGATCCGTCCATCATCGAGGAAGCGCCTGAACGTCGGCCAGCGCCTCAGCATGTAATCCATTGCCGTCGCGACATCGGCGTGGCGTGACAATTTGCCGCGCTCGCCTCGCATCCACGTCTCGAGGTCGGTGACGGGCGGCGCGATGCGCTCCTGTCTCACGGCGAGGCGTTGTTCGGCCGGCAAACCGTTGATGGCACGCTCGGCATCGAAGATGGCGTCAATCCGTCGTACCGCCTCCGCGGCGATCGGCGCCTTTCCAACCTCGGCCAGTTCGAACAGTTTGCGCCGCCCGTGCGCCCAACATCCCGCCTCGATCACCGGGCCTGGCTTGCGTCCGGGCAGGTAAAGATCATTGAACCCGGCATAGGCATCGGCCTGGAGAATTCCGCCATATTCGGTCAGATGCTTCTTCGGATGCTGAGCGGTACGATCCGGCGAGTAGAAGAAGAGCGCCGCTGGCGGCGCCGGTCCGGCGAATGGCCGGTCATCGCGCACATAAGTCCATAATCGACCGGTGATTGTTTTGCCTCTTGCCAGCACCGGCACCGTCGTGTCGTCGCCGTGCAGTCGTTCCGCCGCCATCACGTGCGCGCGGATCAATGTTACCAGTGGCGAAAGCATCGCCGTGCATGCACCTACCCAATCGGCCAGTGTCGAGACATCGAGATCGATGCCCTCGCGAGCATAGACATCGCTCTGCCGGTTCAATGGCTGATGCTGAGCGAACTTCGCGTCGAGGACCATCGCCAACAGGTTTGGCCCAGCCCGGCCACGCGCGATTGGATGGAACGGCGCCGGCGGCTGGGTGATCGTCTCGCACGAACGGCAGGTGAATTTCTCCCGCACCGTCTGGATCACCTTCCAGCGGCGCGGGATCACTTCCAGTGTCTCGGTGATGCTCTCACCGAGTTTGGCGAGTTTGCCGCCACAGCAAGGGCAGGCCGTTGGAGCCGGAACGGCCACGCGCTCGCGCGGCAGGTTCGCGGGAAGCGGGGCGCGAACCGGCTTCCCGCGGGTAAATTCACGAACGGTCGTGTCGTTGGCGGATGCGACGGACGCATCCTCGCTCGCCGCCGCCTCGAGTTCCTCGAGCTGGAGTTCCATCTGGTCGAGCAGCTTGCGGCCACGTTCCGACGAAGCACCAAAACGATCGTGCTTCAGCCGGGCGATCATCAGCTTCAGATGTACCACCATCGCCTCAGCGCCGGAGGCGCGCGCCTCGGCCTCGCGACGCGCCTGTTGTTCCGCCACCAGAGCGGCGCGCAGTGCTTCGAGATCGGAGGGAATCGGATCCCTCACGGTAACGATTCAACCATGGAAGGCACGCGGGGACCAGGCGAAAATCTCCTCAACCAGCGGCTTCGGGTCGCCATGTCCGGCGTGGGTTCCGCCAATCGATACCTTCCAACATGTAGCCGAGCTGAGCGGCGGTGATGGCGACGGCGCCATCTGTTGGCGTGGGCCAGATGAACCGGCCGCGCTCCAGCCGCTTCGTGTAGAGCGACATGCCGAGCCCATCGTGCCACATGACCTTCAACAGATCGCCGCGTTTGCCGCGAAACACGTAAAGGTCGCCGGCGTGCGGGTCCCGGCTCAGTGACTGCTGAACCTGCAACGCGAGACTGTTCATGCCTCGGCGCATGTCGGTCACACCCGCCGCCAGCCAGACCCTCGCGCCCGACGGCGGAATAATCATCCACGCAGCACCGTCATGACCCGACGCAGGGCTTTCAAACTCACGTCGTTGCCAACACGCACGCGGCTGCCGTCAGGCAAACTGATCTCGATCGCTCCCGCGATGTCGTGCGCCGACGGCGGTCCCGATGTGTCAGCTGTCACTCGCGCGGTCTCAGTAATGCGGACCGGCACCAACCGGATGGCGTCTTCTGTCACCAGCTGACCCCGCCGAACCCGACCACGCCACGCATGTAGAAGGCTCGGGTAGACATCGTGCCGGGCCGCGACGGCAACGACGCTCGCGCCGGGTTCCTCGGCCTCCGCGACCATGCGCAGCTTCTGCTCAACGTTCCAGCGCCGGCGACGTTCGCGCGCGCCGAGGATCTCAATCGGGCTGTTCGGCATGACGTTAAGGTCGACCTTAAGGTGGGCTTTAAGGTCACCCTCGCCACACAGCGGGCTCAGGCCAAGGCGGTCTTCGGCGGATGGTTACATGCCGGTGAACCCACGCATCGACAGCGATTCATAAAGAGCTTCTTCCACCGCCGGATCGGGCAGATTGAACCATTGCTGGAGAAAGTAGATGCGGAGCATCCGCTCCAGACCCACCGGAGGACGGCCGTTGCCCGGCTTTGGGTACACCTGCTCAATCAGGTGGCACAGGTCTTCCCAGGGTACAACCTGGTCCATCTCGGCCAGGAAGGCGGCGCTCCGCGCGGTTTTGCCGAACCGCTCAAACCCAGCGCTCGCCAACGTCGCCTGACGCATCGGATTCCCTTGTGATCCGGGAAGGATTCTAAGTAATGTTGCGGTGACGGATCAAGAGGACTTGATCAGAGGTTCCCTAAAGGGCTTGCGCGGCTTGTTGCAGACCGACGGTTACGCCGGGTTCGTTCGCCTCACTGAAGCGGACGCCAACGTGACGCACGCGCTGTGCTGGTCCCATGCGCGGCGGAAGTTCTTCGCCACGCTGGCCATTTTGGTCGAAAAGCTAATAATCGGTTTCGTTGCCTCAGCGAAATCTGCGAAATTGACCACGCGATGCACCCCATCTCAATTGTCGATGACAGTAACAGATAGGTTGGCGATGTCCATGATAGGCTGAGACTTGCCACCAAGGCCAGGGTGATTAAAGCGGAAGGACATGCTAGCGGGCGCGCTATGGCAGGCCCCAACCTGGAAACGTGGAAGAGCAACAAGGCGTCCGCCCACATGCGCATTGAGGATGCGACGGCAGCCCCATGAATACCGCCAAGCCATACGCCGAACCACACCAAGGCCACGAATGGTGTAACCTCGATTAAATGCAGCCGAGCCACCAAGCCAGGGCGACCTTGTGAGAGCAGCAAAGTAGACGGCGCCCAGGCTAAGCAATTTATCCATGCGCCGTGCAAGAGGATCTCAGCGATGCCTTGTGCCTTGTGGGCGAACGCCATCCCGAGCCAGAACGTCATAAGGGGACGAGCAAAAAGGATGCCGAAGGCGATTAGGGGCGTCAGGATTGCCCCAAGTGTCAGCGTTGCCTTAATACTGGTCTCATGTGCGGCCGCTGGCGCTAAGGTGGAAAGCCTAGGAAAAAGCACGCGCAGAAGACTACCCGGCACCAATTGCGCGGCACTGACCAGACTGAATGGCACCACATAATAAGACACTGCAGCCGCGCCCAAGGCAGCGCCAATTATGACACGATCGAGGCTGGTGAGAATCGGCGCAGCAATGCCAGAAAGGCTGATTGAGCCGCCGTAGCGGAGCAGCGGTGCCACCCAGTGAAACTGCAGCGGAATGCGCGCGTTGAACCTCAAGATTGGCTTCAGGAGAATCATCATCCAGATGGTACTACAGGCTCGCGTAAGGATCGCGGCCGGAATCACCCAAGTGAGCTGTGGACCGATGAGCCATGCTACCAGAATAGGAACGACTTGGAACAGCACCGTTGCGCTTAACTGTGTTGAAGCGAGGGTTGGGAAACGCTCAAAGGCCTCCAGAGTCCCGATGAGTAATGCGGTAGTGGTAGCCAACGGCACGCTGGCCGCGATCCAGGGCATAGCATGGAGGATTTCATCGCGCAGCACGTCGTCGACGCTCATCGTGCGTGCCAGGACTTGATAGCCAACAAAGTACACTGCCATCCCACCAGCGCAGCTAGTCAAAAGATTCAGTAGCATGGCGGTTTGAAACAAACTGCGGGCAGCCTCCGGGTCATGACGGTGCTGGGACAAAAGGTTTGTGATCGCTTTATCTAGTCCCAGAATAAATATGCCAAAGTAGCCAATGATCAGCCACACGAAGGCCAGCACACCGTAACGCTCCGCCCCTATCAATCCCAGATAGACCGGCACCGTCAACAGCGTGAGGCCGCCGGCGCAAATCGAACTGATAAAGGTAAAAATAACATTTCTGTTGAGCAAGGTCAGCACCCCAGGTCGTGTGCGATGTGGTCGATACATGTTTTTGGTTTGATTGTCCCCCTGAAGTTCGAAGGATAACCTTCTCTCGCCTGCAAGAAACGAGGAAACCCGCCTGGGCATACGGAATGGGAAGGACAGCCTGGATCAAAGCAGCCGCAGAACCGCCGTTCTCCGCGTAACAAACGAGTTAATTCGATAAACGACAATCAGATGGATCCCGGCGAGATTTCACCCGCAATGTGTCCGCCAACCGCTGCATCATCGCGTTCCGTTTCAGGTTCCCCGGCGGCAGCCTTGCGAATAGGGCGCTGTGCTCCATTCCCGCGTTTCTGTTTTGCGGCACCGGTTACAACAGTCTTCTTTGCATGTCAGATAGTGCATCAGGACCTGAATCCGAACAAGGTGGGGTTTCAACACAAAACATTTTCAAGAGCATCTCAATCTTCTCACCATCACCAAGCTCCGCATCGTGAGCGCCCCGGTAGTGCATCGGCGGACTGGTTACGAGCAAGAATTGCCGGGCGACTTCGATGAAGATCAGGTCGACCTCTCGGCCGTGGGTCGTTTCCCACCAGTGGTAAAGGCGAACCATGGACGGGAAGTCCTGCAGGCCGGCGGTTGAGCCGCAGAAGGCATTCTCGGAGTAGCAGAGTGCCAAACCGGATCAGGGCACGAGTCGTCGAGATGTCGCGAGCAGCAGGTCGGCTTGGCACGGTTAGAGACCCCAGCTCGCGAAGACACTCCTCGGTTTGGTAACCGAAAGAATCTCTCGTTCTTGGCTGGTCTTCAAACGCGCCGCTGGTTTGCGTCGGAAGACGTCAAACCCGTATTGGCAGATGAGCGGGCAGGACAAGGCGGACCTTCCCATACAAAGCCTTGCAACGAACCCGGGCAACCGGACGCGGAGTGGATCGAACTCATGACACTTGCTGGTGAATTCCATCAGGCGCGAAGGTCTGCCCATCAATCCCAAGAGCAGGCTTAGAACCGGCCACCTCAGCGAAAACACGCAGATAATGTGTTACCGTCTTGTCCCAGCCGAAAAGGTCGCTCAACCGCAAACTTCGGGCACTGGCTTCCGTCCGACTGCGCTCGTCGCGCAGGTACCTCAGTGTCAGGGCGCATAGGCTCGCGACGTCGCCTGCGGGTTCAAGAAATGGCAACAACTGTGACGGCGTATCTCGTCCCACGTTGGTTACGAGTGGAACGCCGCAACCCACCGCCGCGAAAAGAGTTCCGCGTCGAAAGCTCGCGCCGTCGGGGAAGGGAAGGAGAGCGACTGACGACTGGGAGAGTGCGTCCGCTGCCGCGCCCGCCTCCGGCCCATGCAACAACCGTACGTTCTGAGCTTGTGCCTGTGCCCTCACGGCTCTTGAGTATTCAACGTACTTCGGAACCGTCGCACCGATGATCAGGAACTCGACCTCGGGTATCGCAGCGGCGACAATGGACTGGCAGGCAAAAAACGTTTCCAGCCCTTTCTCAGGCCGAAGTTGACCGAAATAAGTGACTCGAGGGGGAACCGTGGGGGACCAGGACCGCCGGGGGAGATTGGAGGCGATTGGGATATGGCGCAGGCGGTTGCGCACCCAAGGATATAAACGGCGCAAGTAGGCCGCCTCTCGGTCCCCGGCCAGGCCGATGAGCGTGGCGCGCGCGAGAAGCGCCCCGATCGCCAGTTTGCGCAGCGGATGGGCGGCTGTGAACTCATGAAGCATTACCACGAGAGGCGCGATCCGTTGAAGCGCGCCAACGCCGATCGGACCGAGCGAGGCACCGAACCCGCCGGTAGGATACTGCATTAGGAGGACGTCCGGTTTCTCGCTAGAGATCGCCCGTAAAATGGCAGGCACGGCAGCGAGCGACCAGTCACCCAGATCGATGGGTCGAACGTCGATGCCGCGCTCGATGAAGCGCTTTTCAAGGATCTCCTGCGAATCGCGCATAGCATCTGCCATGGCGGCGCCAGCCCCTACTAGGGTAACAAGCCGGATGTTCATTACGGGCAACGTTTCGTTGTCGCGCTCGATACTTTGGCTGGTCGGCGGGCTAGCATCTTGAGCATCAATCCCTGAGGCTGTCATTCCTACCCCTGCACGTCGAGTCGAAACGCGGGTGGTTTCCGGTAAGGTGTAAACGATGGTGCCACTCTACGACCATGGACTTGGTGGAACAAGCTCTGCTGTGTCACCGCTTGGCTTTCCGTTTGACTCAGTGTCCGTCCCTGAAGTTCGTGAGTCTTTAGAATCGGTTGGCGCGAGGGCTTGACCGGCTCGAATCGGCTGTGACTCTATGCGTGGCACCGATTCGCGAGGTGCTTCATGTGGACGATCAAGAACCGCCCGCAATACGAGTGAAAGGGTTTGCGCCATCCTAGCGACCTGACGGACGCCGAGTGGGATCTGATGAAACCACCGATCCCACGGGCAAAGCGTGGCGCGTAAGCGCGAGGTCGTGGTTCGAGACGTGCTGAGCGGCATTCTATACGTTCTCAGCACGGCCGGTCAGCGGCGGGCCTTGCCGAAGGATCTGCCGCGGCGCAGGAAGGTCAGCATTGCCGACGGCAAGTCGTAGTGTCGGCCGCTGGTCCTACGCAGTTTTACGTCGTAGGCACTTATAAAAATCACGTGCCATCTCACCAGCGCGTATAAAGCTTCGGTCAGACAAATATGCCTCCAGCCGCGCTGTCTCCACCGGACCAATCGCGTCACGGCTCAGGGTATTTAAGACATCTGAGATCGAGCGAGTTAGTGAATTTGTGTCGCCGTCAAACGTGTAAACCCAGGGGGCCCCAAGCGTGTGCCGGAGTTCGAGAAAGAGCGGCCGACAGGTGGCAAGAATGCGGGCGTGCAAGCTGAGTACGAGCATCGCCATTCCGGAATTCCAGCCTCGAGTGTAAGGGAGTACGACGACATCGACAGCTTGAATTAAGGCTTCAAGTTCATCGTCCGTCAGTCTTTTATCGATACGAAACGAAGTTTTCTCAAGTAGCGTGAGAATTGGCTCAGCAAACAGACGGTAGGTCTTATCAACCTTACCGGCGATTACGAGGCGCACCGGCGTGCCATCTTCGAGCTGCGAGGGCAACAATGGCAAAAATTCAAGACCCTTATAATCCTTGATCAGACCAAGAAAACCTACGAGAAAAGCGGGTCGGTCACAGCTCAGTAACGCCTCGCGACAGGTAGACATCCCTTTCTCCCGCAAAACGACCGGAAATGCGCTGTGATCAATCCTGACCCATGGTTTGTGCTGCTCGCGCGGAAAATGTCGTATAAACTCCTCGCGCGAAGAGGCACTTAGAAACATATAGCCATCTGTAAGGGCGTGAATCAGGTTGAGCGTTGGCCAGAGAAGCCACCCGGACCTCGGTCGAAACGGCGTCACGTCATGAACGGTGTAAACCAATTTGATGCCGCCGATAAACTTGGCGGTAAGATAAAACGCAAGTGAAAGCAAGGAACGGCAAAGACTATAGGGAAGACTACGTTCAGATATGTAATGAACCGGGAAGTGAATGTTTATCACATCAAACCCGAGGCGCCAGACGCACGGTTCATGTAAATCCACAACTTCTACACCTGCATCTTCGAGCCCCCGGCAAAAAAGGGCCACGTACCGCGTCGTCGACATCCTGCCTGGTATGGAAAACACCTTGACTGGTCGGGTTCCCGCACTAATTTGATTTGAAGCCGTCATGTTTTTACCTTGGGCACTTGCATCTTCTCATCATCATATTGGAGACGTCCGCGCATGGAAAGATACACCCACTAAGTAGCGCCAGAAAATCCGGTCTTCAGGTATCTCGGCTGGCGAGAGGTACCACTACGACCTGTGTAAAGGGCTGGTACGCTCGGCTGGTTCGACTCCATCATAGACAGCGTTCAAAAATGTAATCGCTATAACTCTGTACATACTCGGTAACCGGGACGAGATGTGTGTAATTTTCTAGGCCAAAACGGCGCAAATAGGAACGAATAAGATAGTAATCGATTGTATAAATGTTCTGGATGGCATATGCACGGAAACCAGCGGCGACGAAGCGCGAGACGAAGCCGGCCGAGGTGGGACTGACTTCGGAAGCGACGATGAGATCGTCGGAAAGGTTATGCAATCGCTCGAGGATGGCGCTGAGTACGGGAGCTTCTGACCCCTCAATATCAATTTTGACGAAACGGACGCGTGACAGATCATCTTGCACTATGTCGCAGAAAGGTAAACCTTTCACCCCCTGGCAACCGGCCGCGGCGATCTTGACTGAGTTGGAACCTATATTTCTCGAATCCCCACGCTCAATCCTGACATGGCAGGCCGTCGCCGTCGCTGCCACATTGTACGCCATAACATTTTCGCAACAGTTTCGGTTTATATTGTCCGTAAGTTCTCCAAAAGTCGATGGATCTGCTTCCACGGAAATAACCTTTCCTGCAGGTCCCACGGCCCGTGACGCGAGTAAGGTATAGTAGCCGACATTAGCGCCGATGTCGACGTAAACATCACCTTCCCGCAAACGACTGAGTGTGTAGTACGTGAGGTCGTGCTCAAAAATACGAAAAAACTGAATGCGGCGCTGCACAAAATCGCGAGCGTTACAGCGGATCACTGCGCCAAACATAGTCTCGGAGTCGCGCACCGGGTTGAGGTATGCACGGGCGCGCATATAGAGTCTTTGGAGTACGTCCAATAAGTGTATTCCGTTCACGAATCCTGGACAAGGGATTACGGGCGCCTTAGCCATGGCGGGTCCTTCAGCGTTTGGAACTTAAAGGCAAAACCCAGGAAGCGCGATCGCCAGAGGCGTTGCGAAAATCGCCAAGGACATTCTCCTGGTTCCTCTTCACTCCGGGGCCTCACGATGCTGGGAACTGGAAATTCGAACCGGCAACTTTAGAAAACCGCCGCAACAGCGCTTGAGGAACGGTCGCCATGACGATCGACCAGACACTAAAAAGCAAGCGTCGCCGCCAAGTGTACTCGGGCCAGCGTAGCACTGTCCATATATAAGCGAGTGCGGCGCATGCCCGAGATACCCCCGCCGCTGCACCACCCGAGAACGTCGCGAGAACGAGTTTATCTTTAAGGTGCAATGGCCAGCGCGCGGCGAATCGGCGCGGCAACCTCGTCCCGCCTAATCGTGAGATCATTTCGATGTAGACCTCGTCACAGGAGAGCCTCGCCCGAATCTTCTCAACGCCGCCCAGTGAGTAGTTCTGCCCAGTTTTCCGCCACGAACCACCAACGCCGTCGAGCGCCATAACCGGGCCGAATAAGGGCGCACTACCAATCAGCGGTGTATCAGGCCACGCGCGATAAACACGCACCGGTAGCGGCATAATTGCGTCAAGCACCCGTCGCGCATAAGCGTTCCCGCTGTTTGGAGGCGCCGGGTAGAGGCCAAAACGCCGAAACGTTGGGAATACGTCGCCGGACGGCAAGTTCCGGTAAGGGGGCATAAAACCGCCCGGGACGACAGACCCATCCTCATCAATCGTTCGAAGCTTGAAATGGGCTTTCGAAAGTTCCGGTGTCCAGCACGCCACGATCCGCTCGACCGTCTCGGGATCGAGAAGATCATCGCAGTCTAAGAACAAAACGATCTCGCCATGACACGCGGCGAACCCAACGTTCATAGCGGACGCCTGTCCGCCGTTGGCTTTGCAAATCATGGTCACGCGATCCCGAAAACGCTCAATCACCGCCGCGGAATTATCCGTTGATCCGTCATCGACGACAACGACCTCCGTCAGTGGGTACGTCTGTGAAAGCGCACTCTCGAGCGTTAGACCAACGTAGCGCTCTTTATTGAACGATGTGACGACGATGGAAAAGAGCGGCTGATTCATCGGCGGGTGCCGCTGAGACAATGAATCGTCCACGACAATGTCGGCCAGGGGATTCCTTGTGCGAATTGTCAACACGTGCGTATCATCACACCCACTCAATTCGTCACCATGTTCGCATTCGTCACGAGTGACCACCTTGCAGACAGCAAATACACGACCAGATCCTTTTATCTCGGCAAGTGGCAGGGTGCAACCACAATATCTCAAAAACGTCAGGAGCACGACCTAGGACATTCTGGCTCACTACCAGCGTTACTTGGCCGTCCGAATCGAAATGGCTTAGTTGCTCGGGATCAGTCAATGGACGTCAAGCCGTAATACCAGGGCTGCCATCAAGCAACCTGTTACTGGTAAAACGGCAATTAAGGTCACATCGATGAATAGTGCTTGCAATAGGGAGTCCATGGTCCCACATTTTCCGGAACACTGGTTCCGCGATCACCATGCTGATTCGGGCCTCCATAGGGCGCGGCACGCCGATTTTCCCTCCCGTGGGGCTATTCGAACTAGGGCCTGTCGTCAATTAAGCCAGATCACGCTGGCCGCCAGGTAAACCGCGGCCAGGAAGTTTCGAGCGGTTTTATCGTAACGAGTTGCGATCGCGCGGTACTGTTTGAGTTTGGCGAAGAAGTTCTCAATCAGATGACGAGCGGCGTAGAGATGGCGATCGAATTTCCCGGGCTTCTTCCGATTGGCCTTCGGTGGGATCACCGCCTTCTTTCCAGCGGCCGCCAGCGGTTCGATGACACGTTTGTCGGCGTCGAAGGCCTTGTCCGCGATCAGTGTATCAGCCTCCATGTCGGGTAGGAGTTCGTCTGCTCCGACGAGATCGTGGGCCTCGCCGCCGGTCAGACAAAAGCCGGTTGGATTGCCGAGCGCACCGACCAATGCGTGTATCTTGGTGCTCAGTCCGCCCCGCGATCGCCCGATCGCCTGATCCGCGCCGTCTTTTTTTGAGCGCCGGCGCTGTGTTGATGGGCACGAACGATGGTGCTGTCGATCATCGCGTATTCATTGCTCGCATCCTCGGCGAGGCGTCGGAAGATCCGCTCCCAGACACCTGATTCCGCCCATCGGCTGAAGCGGGGATGCACATTCTTCCAGTCACCGAAGCGTTCGGGCAGATCACGCCATGGGATACCGGCACGGTAACGATAGAGCACCGCCTCGACGCACAGGCGGTTGTCCGCCGCCGTCGCGCCGACTGTGCCTGGCCGGCCCGGCAAATCATCCTTGATCCGATCCCATTGGTCACCGCGAACACCGTATCGTCGCATCGGTCAGCTCCTGAACAGCTGACCGCCTACGAATCGAAGAACTCGCCGCGCCGGAATCTTGTAATTGACTGACGGGAACGAATTTCAGCTACCGTTGCGGATGAGACTCATAAGGTATGGCTGATGACCAGCCTCATGCGGACGGTGGTGATTGACGACACGCCCTAAGGGTTGCACCGGAACGTATCTTGCTTCTATACGAATCACATCTACCGTTCCTTCTACCCACTCCTGACCGAGGAAACCGCATTCTGCCCACGGTTCCAACAATATCTCCAATGGCTCATTCATTTTCGTGCGGCGAGGTGCCGTGTGCGCTGACAACGTTGATTTATGCCATTGCCAGAGACCGTACAATTATCTTCTGCCATCAGTAGGAAGTGTCGCTGGTGCTCTTCAACAGCGGTGTTTCCCGTTCTTCTGCAGATGTGATCCGGGAGCAAATAGATAACCTAACGGATCAGACAGGCACGACCCAGGAGGCTATGCATTCGTTGAATCGGGACACCTTCCACATGATCGAATGGTTGTTGAAAGTTGAAAGACGACTTCGATAGGTTAGCCAGATCTACGCGTGAGGGTGCGACGGCATTCTCGCTAAGCGACCAAGGGTTGCATTTCATAGTCCAAATGAGCCAGGAGCAACCGAGTCGCTTCGCCGACCTAGGCTGATCTCGACAGGATGAATCCGCGTGAGGCATTCCAAAATTCCAAAAACCCCGAGAATGAAGGAGAAAAGCCGTCGTAGCCGAAAGTGTATTTCAGCGACCTGCTAGGTTGAACCATCGGTCAGCCGCTCGAGCGATGGCATTGCGGTACGAGTAACCGGGAGTGATCCCAAGACTCAAGGCCGTTCGTGCTCCAACCCCGGGAGTTGATATGCCTTGATGTGGGCGATCCACATCTCTGCCGGAAAGTGTGTCGTATTGTCGGGATTACCGCCCCAGCTCCCGCCTACCGCCAAATTCGCCATTAAGAACACTGGCACCTCATTGCGAAACGGCCTACCATCCATGGTTGCTGTCGCAGTTCGATCAACAAAAAAGACCAACTCGTCGGGTGTCCACAGCACGCCGTAATCGTGCATTTCGGACGTGTAGTCGAAATCAATTTTGAGCGGCACATGATGCCCCTCGCCTCGGGCAACATTCGGCTGCGCCGTTTGATAGATCCGCGAGGTATCGTTACCGAGCGATTCTACGACATCGATCTCCAGACGGTATTGCTGGGTCGTCCCAAAGAGCCAGAACGCCGGCCACAGTCCCTGGCCGCCCGGTAACCGCGCTCGCATCTCGAAATATCCATAACGCTGATCGAAGCTCTGATCTGTCGAAAGTAGTCCGGAGATGTATGGACGGCCAACACGTGGCAACAGGTCTACTGGGGTCGGGGCGGCGGTGATGACAAGACATCCATCTTGCAACCGGAACGGGTTCAATCCGGCGGCCTTGCCTGTTCCGGACGGCGCGTCGTTATGACCAAAGGCATCGACACCGCTAGGTGAAGGCACGAAATACCGATCAACGTAAAGTTCCAGCTCTTTGTTAGGCACCAGAGTCCTGATGCCGCCCCAACGCTCGAAGCGCGTGCTGAAGGGGCCGCCGCCTGAGCGGAAAACTGGCTTCGACTCGTCAATGAAATTAGTGCTGAACGTGGGGTTGAATGATGATACATCCATCGTACGAAGCGACGGAGTGGTTGCACCGCACGTAATTGACTTCGCCATCAGGCCAGAGACCGCCAGAAATCTCCTTCGGCCCAGAATAAACGGTGTCATGATATCCCTGTCGTTGTTGCACTCCGCTGAGCGCCGTAGTCTCGCTGATTGGTTACCTTGATGCGCGTTTCTGATTAATCAGATTTCCGGCCGGATTTGAGTGATGGTCGAGGTCCATCGAGGTAAGGCAGCCGCAACGCCAGACGCCTAAGGAATCCAGGAAATTGACTTAGCCCATGCCGCATTACATCAAGGGAGATGATCAACGAACTCGAACGACCTGTCCAGTGACCCGCCCTCAATTGCATCCGTCGCTCTTCTGGTGGTCCAGACTTGCCCCGTGAGCTGCTCACTCGTGGCCTTATGTTTCCACAGTGTGGCAGGGCCGCTGTGGGAGGGCCCATCCCGGACCATCGTGAAGTATCATGCCGAAATATTCCCAGTGAGTCAAAAATATGCCGCACGTTGTGTGCGACGCCAGCCTTTAGTCCGGACCTTGATCCGGTCGGTTCGAAACCTGGCAATTGGCTAAACAGATTTCTGATCACTGGCCTGGATTCTCCCTGGTAGCCTTGAAGCAATCGCTATTCCAAGAGCCCAAAAGCACCAATCGTCCATCATAACAAATTTTATTCCGGAGGTAACAGCGCATGCAAAGGCGACAATCAGAGCGTTCTGTACTCCGGAAGCGTAGGCTACCAAGCGCCAATCGCTACCATTAATACTAACGGCGCGGCGGCATTCCAACTCGAAGAGCGTTGCGAGACACGCGATCAGAAATATCGTTGTGCCGATGAGACCAATGTCCGCAAGCATTGTTGATATGGCGCTAAAGTTCGGCCCAGATCCCCAGCCCGCGCCAAATATTGGGTGGTTAGAAAAGACTTGAAAGGATTCAGACACCGCTCCCATTCTGTCCTGATACGAACGTGACTGATCCTTATAAATTGTAGCACTTTCGATATGCTCAGTCAGCTTGGGAAAAAAGGTCAAGCAGGCAAGCAGTAGAGGAACAACCGCTATTGCCCCGAGCGAGACCGATTGCATGGGAAATCTAATCAATAACAGCACAGCCAGAACAGCCAGTCCGACATATCCCGTTGACGATGTACTGCAGATAATTGCTAGTCCAGATAAAGTTACCGAAGCGATCCATCCACGTGTCCTGAGGCGCGGTTCGCATACGAGAATAGTGGCGCCAAAAGCCAAAAAATGTAGGAGAGAGGCGGCGAAGAAGGACGGCTCCACTGCAACCGATGCGATCCGAATGTAATCCGTGCCATGCTGATCGAACATATCAGCAAAATCGCTCATACTATTATTGAATATGAAGCTCGGGTAGGGAATGCCAGTGTAAAAACAAACAACCTGCAGGAACCCCCAGAGAGAAGTAAAGACCGCTGCGGATCTGGCCGCAGTCAAAGCCCGATCAATAGCGCCCGGACGGCAGAATTCGAATGATAAGGTAATTGTCGCGGCGACTCCCAATAGCACATATACCGTCTGAGCAAGTTTGAATGCTGGCATACCCCCTGTTATTTCACTCAGGGCTCCTGATATGATTACGGTGAATACAAATATGATAATTAAGTAAATTTGAATGACTAGCCCCGAACTGACGACAACGCTCCGAGTGGCTCGACCCAGGCCGAACTGTGATCCAAAGTAACACAGCGCAAACAGTATGGCCGGTGTGACACCGACGGCTCCACTTTTGTAGCCTACTGCCGTCAGATTAACAACAGCCGTTGCGGAGAAAGGTGCGAAGAACACAATGAGAAAAGGTAAGCGATCCGGACATATTGCGAGGACATACAGTGCCAACGCCAATAGGAAGGGGCCGATTGCCGTAACAGTCACGTGATTTGGTCCAGGTTATCGGGAGGCGACTCGGAGTGGCGTGCCCGAAACGGATGCATTGAACGAGTTGGCACCAAGCTGAACATCAGACCTGTCGCGCCCTTAAATCTGCTTCTGCCGACGCTAGACGCAAGTCGCTGGGGCATCGTGCTGAATAATCGTTAACACACTCATCGGGAGGGGAGTGCTTTGTGAGATCGGGCCAGCCTCGCAGAGCGGATTGATCCACGTCGTCAAGGCCGAGGTCTTGGGTGACGCATTTCGCTATAAGGGGATCGGTCGTGAATAGGTGATAGGCCAGTACCGAGTGATGGTCTCTACTCCTGAAACCTTGTCTACCCGCGATTTGGACGCTGTCCGAGCCTGTACAAGGGTTCGCAATCTGCTGCCAGCTTCCGGCAGCTGACATCAAACTCCGATTAGTCATTGAGTCGCCGCATCCGCAGGCCGGCCTTTGATAGCGGATATTAGGGCACTCTCGATAGAGCGAGAGGTCGGGAGATAACCGTAACCCATGTAGGATGCATAATCAATTTCGGGTCTCGGAGCCCGGGTTATTACGACTCCAGAAATGGTTCGCCCCGTTCCTGCAATCCGACGCAAGATTTCCTCGGACATATTCTTATCCATCCCGTTCTTATAATCCGAAACGAGAAGGACAGAATCCGAAGCTTGAGCCACAAGTAACGCGTCCGGAACAGAGAACAGCGGTGGAGTGTCACATAATACCAGATCATATTCTCTTCTCGCCGCTTGTATCAATTGTTGAAAGTCGTCAGATCGGAGAAACGAAATGGGGTCGCCCCTCGGATTGCCGCGCAGCGCAAGCACATGGAGGCCGCTTCTCGGGTAAGCCAAAACATTAGGCGCCACTTCCTCCAGAGGATTATCCTCCCCGCGATGCCGGCGTCGCTTTTCGTCTGAATTGGCCTTACGGTGCAAGTCGCAATTTATTAAAAGAACGCGTTTCCCGGTCTGGGAAAGGGTGAGTGCTAGGTTTGCCGCAACTGTCGTTTTGCCCTCGTTTGGAACGGACGAGGTGATGGTGATCACCTTCAAATTGTCGCGTCTGCACGCATCTTCGACCTCGAAAGCGATGCCTTGGAAGTTGACCGCCAAGGACATAGTCCTCGATTTCCCATATC
>Ga0206840_1050_pt2 | contig 22518 bp, 18 predicted proteins | sample Alteio_BWOrgCont_24_FD_152633 | JGI IMG/M metagenome (GOLD analysis project Ga0206840, IMG submission 152633) | Enriched cells from forest soil in Barre Woods Harvard Forest LTER site, Petersham, Massachusetts, United States -... | ecosystem: Environmental > Terrestrial > Soil > Temperate forest >... | reverse complement strand
CAATGGCAGCAGGAAGAGCGGGTGTTCCGCTAATCAAGACTTACGGGACGAAACGCTCCCGCGAGCAAATCAATGGGCAAGCTTGTCCCGAAAGATACCACCGAAATGACTTTGGCAGGGGCGGAAGGAGCAAAACGATAATGCCGAAATCTCATGATGTGTTTCCAGAAGACAGGGGCACGAGCGACGGGAGCAAGTCAGCTGAGCCGACTGAACCCGAAACCGGCGTTGACGATCTCCCTGACCCGCCAGAGTGGCTGGCTCATCGCCAACACATGAAGGAACTATTCATCTCCGGAGACGAACTGCCGGAGCTCGAAGACCGGCCAAGACCGGAGGATCCGGAACCGCACAGCCCGGAAATCGAACCATGAAAACACAGATGTGTCCGCGCCTCAGCTTCCGTCCCTGGCGGGACGCCGCCCCCATCAGTGAATAGCACAACACCGGCGCCTGCGGCGCGCGAAGCGTACAGGGAATGACCGCGACGAACGCCGGTCCCTGCCAATGTGGGATGCCAACAACGATCGCGTTGCCAATTCTCTTTGATATTGCGGGGGATACACCCAGGATAACCTGTCCCGCGATCAAATCGTGAGTTCCGTCACAAAACGGCAACAGAACTGTGCTATTATGATCACATATGACACAAGCATCTCAGAACGACGTTACGCCAAATACTGAACAATTACGTGCGCAAGCAGCGCTTTTACTCTCGAAGGCGCGCGGCGAGTCCTTTGACATTCGGCGAGCGCTCGGCGAGGTGAATATCGATAGCCCATTACATGCTCGCCTCGCTGCACTTGCGGCACAGATTTCGGATGCGGCAAGCGGGCTTTCCCAGGCGCTCAGGTCGACGACGTTTCCGCTCCGCGCGGCCGATCTCTTGGCCTTTGAAAGCGTCGTCCAGTCGCCAGAAACTGAGGCGCTGCTGGCCCAGGCCACAACTGAAGCAAACACGAACGCATCGCGGACAATTACGGTTGCCGCCGCGTCAGCTGACACCAGACAGGAGGTGCGGTCCCTCTCTCATGACGTGTTCGACCGGCATATTTTCGACCCCTATCTGCACTTCGACTCACCCGAGGACGAAGCGGACTTCCGCAAGCGCGAAGCCGAGGCCCAGAAATACATCAACGAGCAGCTCGCGCGCCGCACGCCCGAAGGCAATCTCAATGCCGGCGGTGGCATGATAGGCACCATGCTTGATGCCAACGCCCACGGCGCGGGCAACAGCCCCGACTTCATGCCGCGTTGGAATGCCCTGACCGCTGACACCCAGCGTCAGCGCGCCGCGATGCACGCCGCCGGCCAATCCACGGAAGAGTACGACCGCAACGTGACCGACAGCGTGCGCCGCTTCCTCAAGGCGAAGGGCCTGTCCGACGCCGAAATCGACAAGCGTCTGTCGGACTCCGCCAATCCACTTGACGCAATGAAGCCCTTCCTCGCGGATGACCGCGAAAGTCGCCGGGTAGAGGAAAAAATCCAACTCTCCCGCCACGTGGCACAGGCCAATAATGCCCAGGCGTTGCCTGTAGTCGAGACGACGCAGGCTGAGGCACCTGCATCCAAGGATACCCTGCCGACCATCAATCCCGACGTGATGGGAGCAAAGCTGCAGGCCGCAATTGTTCAGATTTCCGACAATACCGATGCTGGTCACGGCGTCACTATTCAAAGGCCAGCTGGCAAAGGCGCACTGACGGTCGCCGACTAGCGGGCTGAGGCGGTCTGCGCCTTGAAGGCCCGAGCGCCATCGACATACCCTGCTGAGAAACACGTCCCCGCGTCCTGATGCTGGCCGAGACAGGCCTCCGCGAGGATCTTGAGCTTGCCGGCGTCAACCGTCACCGGCTTGCTGGCAGTTCCCTCCTGATATGCCACCGTGAACCCTGCATCGAATGCCAGCGCCGGAGTAACAACCGCCACCCTCCCATTGCCGATCGGCGCTTTGCCGTCGCCGCTTAAAACCGCCGCACCAATGACACGAGGCAGGGTTTCAGACCCTGCCGCGTTGCCCCCCATTTCGGTCGCCAGCTTGCCATATAGTTCGGGCAGGCGGTTGTCGCGCGCCGTGCGCACCAGCGCCGTGACACAGCTATCTCCGGCATCTGGGGTGAAATATGTCCCGTTGGCACGATCTCCCGCGACACTGGCGGGTTGTCTGCCCATCGCACAGACCCAGCGCAAGCCAGCAATGAGGGACGGTTGGTATTCTTCAGTCAGCATGTTGCGGAGAACTTCCTGCCTGCGCGTCGCAATTTCCTCTGGGCTGGCAGCACTCCCCGGTGGTGGGCAGGCCAATGAGACCAGCACTGGGAACACGGCGAACATGGCGTGGGATTGTCTCACGGGCGGCCAGCCTCCAGAGGCATGGTGTTGGGTCGCTTTACTGGAGTATGAATGTCACCGGACAACAGTATCGTCAATTTTGTTGCTCATTAATACTTGATATATCAAGATATGGTCATCGACCTACTATCAGGGATAAACTCAGCATTCAGATAATACTGTCTTCTGACAGACGGCAGGGGCCAGATGCAACCGTATTGACGATTTTGTTGCATCTCAGGGAGATTAAAATGACGACATTCGCGGGTTGGGACGGCTGGCAGGTGCATGACGGAGCGGGGCGACGCAAATACCTGAGTGCCGACGAGCGCGCCCGCTTCCTGGAAGCCGCCGGTTGCCTCTCGACTTCCATGCGGGCGCTATGCCATGTGCTCGCCTTTGCCGGTTGCCGCGTCTCGGAAGCTCTCGCGCTCACCATCCACCACGTTGATACCGAACGTCTGACACTCACCATCAAAACCCTGAAACGTCGCCGTACTATCTTCCGCGCCGTTCCGGTCCCGCAGGCGATGATCGATATGCTTCGTGGGTTGCACCCCAACGCAAACGGCCGCCTCTGGTGGGTACACCGGGTCACTGCGTGGAGGATGATTAAAACGACAATGCACCGCGCCGGCATTGTCGGTCCAATGGCTTGTCCCAAGGGACTCCGACACGGTTTTGGCATCCGCGCCGCAGGTCACAACGTACCCACCAATCTCATCCAACGGTGGATGGGCCACGCCTCACCCACTACAACTGCCATCTACATCGACGCCGTTGGGGTCGAGGAACGCCAGTTCGCCAGCCGAATGTGGTGAACGCTGTGTAGGAGTTCGATGAGCTTGTTGCCTTGGTTAGCGCGGCGTTTTTCTGTTCCAATATAGGCATTACACCGGAGGCTTGACACTACCACGCTAATATGTCGAGTCATTGATGAATGCATTAGAACGTGATCCACCCAAGACGGGACTGTGAACCCGAGACATGCTGAAGGATCGCGTCGAGCAGTGGGTTACGGATTCGTGCAACTGGCTTGATTGTCGCAAGACCCTTTGGAGGAGGGGAGAATGCGAATCTGGCTGAAAAAAATATGGTTGCCGCGACTTTTCCGATCATTAGTCGGGGCAACGCCATAACATGCGCTCCAGCGGGCGTCTGTGCACCCAAATCATCTGGGACAATGAGGCCAAGAAGCAACCGACGCGCGCCACGCTTGTCGTTGGAAGCATCGCACGCCGCAACTGCTTCGAGAAAGCACCACTGCACCGTCCGCACAAAATTCTCGAAGTGTGCAGCATCTGACACGTTCGAGGTTGCAGCCGGCGCTGTCCTTTTTGATCGTTCCCTTAGAGACTTTATAGATTTTTCCTTCGTAACGAAATGACCGAAAGCAAGTTCTTCAGAGATTTGCTTGACAGCGCGCTCAATGATGCCCCGCTTATCTTGTGGCACGACATATATTGAGCCCCTTTCTCCCACCCTTGCCAGGCCATCGAGATGAATCGACGTGTTCAAGTCCGCCACCTGCTTTGGACTAAGCTTTGTGTTGGTCGCCTTCGAAAATGCCTCGTTCCAGATCTTACGTTCGACGTTACCAATCCCTTTGCGTACAAGGCGATCTTCGAACGCGGGGCCTAGAGTCCGGAAGACAGCCTCAGGTGAAGGTGGCGAACCCGTGTCCGTAGCTTTCGATATCGCTTTTAAAACATCTGCAACAGCAGTATTGACGTTCACAGACTGTTGTCCTTGCGTGGCGAGTTCTACGATTGTATGTATAATATCTCGCGCAGCATCAATCGCCCGCGCCTCGAAATCTAGTATGGCACCGACCACGGGATCGCGAGCGATATGAGTCCGGACTTCCTTCGTAATTGCTGCGATTTTGAACGCGCCCTTCGGCGTCAGAAACCTCGCTTTATCGAGCCCTATGGCGACCAGCGGCGCTCTCTTCGGGCCAAGAGCGATGCGGAGAGCTTCCGCCAAATCAGCCACTTGATCAGGTGAAGCCGTCCATGCCACCAGCACCCAAGGTCCATTATCCTTATGGAGAACCACATCGAGTACCGCTGCTACCGTTTGATGCAAAGTGTGCGGTGCTGCAGCCCTAGGCTGGAGATTAATGTCGGAAAAAATGAAGCGAACGCCCGGCATGCATCGGGTCAGAGAGGAGCTTCCCTTGTAAAGGATTGGTAGAACGCTCATCCCAGCCCGATGGAGTGCCGCGACTATTCCATCAAGATCTGTTTTTTGATCATCAATTGCGATGACACGCGTACCCTGATTTTTCATCATGCCTTCCGAAAAACGAAGGCCACGACTGCGCCATCTAATCCAGGCGGGAGGTCAATGTCAGCGGGGTCCGGAAACATTAGTTTTCCTCCCGCAAGTTCCATCGCAAGATTTGCATAATAGAGACCAAGACCCATTCCACCCGGTCGGCGTGTCCAAAATGGTCGTATAAGATCTTCTTCACCGTCGCGAAGACCGGGGCCGTTGTCAGCAACAATTAACGCTGGCCCCTCAGAAAACTCCTCACTCGTACCAATCCAAACCCGGCGTGCCAGCGGACCGCCTTCTGTCGGGTCTTCCGGCCACCGAACGCGGGTCCAGTAAATTGCGTTGTCTATCGCGTTGGACACGCCACCTATCGCAAGCCCGAGCGATGCCCGTACGCTCACATCCTCTTGCTCTCCGCGCCCAAGCGGAAAATCCAGGGCGACATTGTGAATCCGAAAACGAAGTTGATTCAGGAAAATGGCTTCGCGGGCAATCTTGGTTAGGCTATGCTTACGCGACGGCTCCTTCTTTAGGACGGTCGCGAATCCCTCCAGTAAATCCTTTAGGTATCCTGAGCGCTTTTCAAGATCTTGAATCGACTCCCGTCGATGGATCGCCTCGACCAAGCCGCGAACGCCTCGCTCTAGCTCGTGGAATATTAGTGAAAGTTGGAGGCCGGCAGTCCCCGAGTTCAACATGATCTCGCGCAATTGCTCGTACTCGCGGCTAATCTCGTCAAGCAAGGCCACCAGGCGACTGAGCCCACGCTCTGTTAGGGCCTCTCGCAGTTGAGCAACCGGTGTGTCAATTGAACGCGCGACGGGTTCCTTTACACCGGTCAACGCAGCCCTGACTGCCTCTTTATGAGTCCTGCGAAGTCTTTCAAGAACCGATAGCACGGAGGTTGTGACTTCTCGGAGATGATTCAGGGCATCACCTTCGACGAAACCCTCGCGGTTCGTTTTTTCACGCAAAAGGAAACTGTCTGCCAATCCAATGTTGATGCGGCCCAGAATGAGATTTCGGCTAATATTACGCGTCGGCGTGTTGACCCGGCGGAGATCGAGTCCAAGCCAATCATCGTCGGGTTCTCCATAGTTGTACACCCGCACTCCGTCTCTATAAATTCGGACACCTCCATTGTTGCGTAGGTACTCAGCAACAAGCTGCTTTTGAGGCATAAGGTTCCAAACCCAACGATCCCGGTCATAAACATGGAAGCTGCCAGACAACGGACCAATGCCAAGCAGAAGCGCTCGATCAGCAATGACGCGGCCTTGCTCTTTGGTTCGTAACAAAGGCTCCTTTTCTGTCAGGAGAACGGGTTGAACTCTAATACCTCCGTATGGTTTGAACGCGTAAGTCCAGTTAAGTACGTTACCGTCGAATGAGAATGAAAACACCCATAGGGCGAGTTCCAGCACTCGCGCAGGATCAGGCAGGTCTTCAATCCAACTCTCGTGGCCGGGCACTTTAAACTCGATCATAAAGTCAGATGGGCCTCCGGTCGGATCAGCGATCGAAGTCAGGCTGCGATGGAGGTCACGCACAGACCCTCGGCTCCAGGCGTCACGAAGTCGGGTGATTTCAATTCGGGTACCATGCTTGCCCTGCCGGAAGGTTCGAGGTTCCCGAGTCTCAATCGGTATAATTACCTCATCAAGATAATCGTGAGCCAGCATTCCCTCCCAGTCCAAAGCCAATAGGACTTCCGGTTTGCCGACCTGTCGCGTGACTAGTTGGATCTGTTCTCCAAGCTTATGGATAGCAAACCGACCGAGGCCTTTTTCGCCGAGTGGCAGTCTTCCAAGAGGAGACCTTGTGCCAGTTTCTCGCTGGCGTCGTCGGTGATCGTTTGCCGGCGTTAGCCAAATGTCTCGGATAATGTCCAGAGACATTCCGGATCCGTTATCTTGAACAACGATTCGGCTCTTGGGCGTACCAATATTTTCTAATCGAACTGACACGTGGGTAGCGTCAGCATCGTACGCGTTTTTTACAAGCTCGAAGACGGCGAGCCGTGGACTGCCAATAAGCTCATCCCCCAATAGCTGGAGGATTCTGGCTTTCGGACGAAAGGAAGCGCTTTCTGCCATTCGGCCCGTGATGAGATTCCTGCTGTGACGACCCTAGAGCGATCGCGGTGATCGGGACAAGTGATCGTCCGCAGGCGTGATCGTGCTTCCCTGATCTGGACGCGCCCTTCGGTCAGGCTCTACGCGCTTCGCTTCCCGCGCCGCAAGTGGCGTCCCGGACATGCGGTAACGATCCTTCGCGCGAAGCGCTCATAAGGCCGCAGACGCGGCCTAGCGTGGCTTTAGCCACCGCTTAGGGGCCGGGCCCCTCGGCGCGCTTCAAGGGCCTTCCGCCCAGCTTCCTCCGCCTCCGCCAAGTGCGCTCCGGCTCCGTGCAGCCGGGTCCCGCGAAACTCCTTACCGCTTGCACACCCTGGCCTGGCTGACGGGCAGGGAGCCGCCGCTGGTTTGCAAACCCAAAGGAGAGGAAACCATGAAGGAGACCGAAGGCGCCCGCTATTAGCCCGAGCCATTCGGGCGCGCATCAGAATCGCACCCTTAATCTATCGTATGTAAGATAATCCCCGTACATCGGGGGGCAGGCGTCACGCGCGAATCGGAACGATCGCGCGCTCCAATAATCAAGCGTTCCGGGATGAAATGGTTGACGAGCAATCTCAATGCTCTAGCCTGTCCGGAAAGATGCCGCCGAAAATAACCCGATAACCGTCTGTCAAATTGGTTGATGATGGCATTGCGCCGCAAAATACGCCCACAGATCCTCCTCCTGCATGCAGGGTGGGCGCGAGAATATCGCGGGCTCCATGACGACCCGCCGCTCGGCACGTTTGGCTATATTAAGGACGGTAACGAGGACGCCGGTGAGGCCCTCAACTTCCGGGTATTCCGTCAACGTTGTTACGGCTACGCACCGCACCATACTGTTGATCTCCGCAGGCTGGGCGGTGCCGAGGGCGATGAATATGTTGACCGTGTGTTAGTGGTGTGGACAGCAACTGATCCCGCGCAGGGTGGGCGGTACATCGTCGGCTGGTACCACAATGCGAGAGTCTACTCCCACCTCCAGGAGCTCAGACCCGGCAAAGACCGACCGGGGGCGATCGCGGAAGCGGCGGCGAGTGACTGCCACCTCGTGCCGGTGGACCAACGGACTTTTTTCATACCCAGTAGGGAGAAAGGCTGGCCAGGAATCGCCGGCGCATTCTTTGCGAGCCAAAGGCGACCGAGAGAAGACCTGGACAAGATAATAGCCTATGTGGAGGGGACGCCTTCGATAGGCTTTTATCCTGATACAGAAGTACGGCACATGCCGAGGCGCGGCGGTGGTTGGCCTACCCAGGACCCAAAGTTGCGGGCCAAGGTAGAGACAGCTGCGGTGGATTTCGTAATCTCCCACTACGAAGGTCAGGGCTGGAAAGCTAAGTCCGTCGAGGACGAGAATTTCGGCTGGGATCTAGATATGACTAGGGGCGGCCGACTGTTGCGCGTTGAAGTAAAGGGGCGCGGTGGAGTCGGTGTGGTCGAACTCACCCCAAAGGAGTTTGCCGCTATGCGCGATAAAAAGACGCGAATGAGCTATCGCGTGGCCATCGTCCATGAGGCGCTTACTCCTAATCCAACTCTCACGATCTTCGAGTACGCGCCAGGGTCAGATAGCTGGGTATCCGACACCGGCGCGAAGTTGATCCTGAAGGAGAGGACCGGTGCCCTCGCGAGCTTCTGACGCCGCCAGAATCTTGTGCGACACCGGCATCACCGCCTACCTGGAAAACAAGGAGCTACTGCAGCACGCGCAGACCATCAACAACCACGCGTCGCCATGCACGATGAACCTCTATGACCGGCGGAGCAATGAGATTTCAATGGACAACAGGGAGAAGTTTGCGATCTAAGGCAACCTAATAGCCGTACTTATCCTGACGATCTTTGAAAGCTTTCTCGCCTCCTTCCATCGTTAGCGTAATCACCTTGCAAACAGTTGGATTGTCGATCGCTCCGGCGCAATCGAACTGACGTTCTCCACTATCTCTCACATCCAAATGCCCAACTAATTCGGATGACCCGTTCACCACAATATTGGCGTTGTGACTGGCAAAAACTAGCTGTCGTCTCTGCTTCGCACTATGAAGCTTATCAGTCAATTCCGCGATAATGCTGTTGTCGAGATCACCTTCCGGCTGATCGATAATCAAAGGGCCTCCCGGTTGCTCCAAAAGCATAAAAAGTAGTGCTGCGGCTCGTTGTCCTTCGGAAGCCTTCTCGAAGGATATCTCACGCGAGCCATCATAGTATGAGAGCGTAATTTCAGGTCGGGGAACAGCCGCCGCAATCGCTTCAACCCGCGAGGTATCCATACGCTCGTTGAGAGAAGTCCGAATACGTTCAGTGTCTCCCAGGACCTTCATCAAGTCTGCACACTTTGGCTGATTCTCGCCACTTGCTGCTCCCACATGACGCCAATAAAGCAGCGAGAGACAGTCACTCCGCAATCGATCCAGCACATTCCACACGGAGTCGATCGCCAAAGCCTCATCAACCTCCTTTAGCCGAGTAGCCTCCTGTGAGCCGGTCCTGCTGGCAACTGTATCAACAGCGTCTTTGATTTCCGATATGTCTCCGCCAACATCTACGACTGCTTTGATCTTACCATTGGAAAGCCTCTCGATCTCCTCAGCCCATTCCTTAGTGCGGGTTGCCCGCTGATTATTGGCATCCTTCAAGTCCGCCAGTCGTTGAGTCATAGACACCGTCGGATCGGTTGCAGCTTTTAGTTTCGTTTCAAGATCGCCAATTTGATTGATAACATCGGTGATTTCTTCCTTTAGCTTGATAATCTGCGCCGTCACTGTCGTATGCGCACCGAGCTTTTCCAGAACGCGATCTCTGGCGGCGCGCGCTTCTTTGAACTTTGTATCCCATTCAGACTCAGCGTTTGCGAGGTCCACTCTCTTGTCCGTCAGGGTCGCCTGGAGTGCGCTCAGGCCGCTTGCAAATGTTTGGCAGAAATCGCGGTAAATTTGTTGAATCTTGCCAGCGTCACTCGGCATGGCGGCACTTAAATCTCGCTCGCTGAGCAATTCGGTAGCCGCCTGATCCAGCGCCTTCAATATTTGATCAGCATGTTTAGAAGCTTGCAGTCGTTTAGATTCAAACTCGTTTGCTGCGTCGAACCGTTGGACCGTAGCTTGATCACTCTCAGATAAGGTCGGAAGCGTCTTTTCAAGGGCCTCAGCTCTTTGCCTAAGTGAATCCCTGGTGGTGGTTAGCTTGCGCAGATTCGATTGAAGCCCCCAATTTTCTACCAATGTGGTTATAGCTGCTTTCACAGAAGCCTTAGCGGACTCAATGTCGGTGGTCAGCCGGTCATCTTCGCGTTTGTAATCAGGGTTGACGAATTGAAGCAAGTCGGAAAGTTGCGTCTTCTTGCCAGCTTGTTTGCCGATCTCGGAAAGCTCGCCCTGGCTGTACACAACCGCCGGAAACAGTGCGCGCAACTCTCTTACGGTAACATTCTGAGTGGAACCATTTGGATACGTAATCTGGGGCTGATAGGCACTCGCTTGTCCGCGTGTGATTTTGAAAGTTGCATTATCTTGAATAAGTCTTAGCACCACCCGTCCGCTCTTTGAAACGAGAGTGTCATTGATAAGATCATGCATCCGTTGTGTGCCTGAGTAGTGCTCTCTGGGGACGTCATAACAACTTCTGCCTAGGCCAAACGACACATATTCGAGAAACGAGCTTTTCCCGCTACCACGTCCTCCAATCACTGAGTTAAGCTCGGGGCTGATAGCAAGATCCATCTCTTGCAGGATTGCGGAACCAGTTACCTCAACAGCGCCTACTACTAATGAAGGTGTCTGAGGTGTTTCAATCCGAATGCGTGATTGGTGACCGAGAAAGGCCTGACGAATCGCTTCAGCAGTAGGGGCGACGAGTTTGATCCAGGTGTTATTCTGGCCTAAGGTTGCATAATCTGCTGATCGGCTATCAGATGTAGGGAGAGGATAGATCTCCCGGACAGACCACATTTTGTCTTCACCAGACAATCGCCGACGATTTTTTGATCCAAGAGTGTCGATAGTTTGCCCCTGATCGAGGTAACCGCCGACGTATGGCATTCGGCGAAAGTCCGTGTGTGCACCGTCCGTTAAGACGGTGTGACTTCCGCCCTGCGACACGTTTGGCAGCACAATATATTTTCCGCGCAGACCCTCCAACCCATCCAACAACTGCCCAATATCCGCATAATTGCAAGTTAGCTGAGTTACCTTAATACCTTTTGCGCTCTTACCGTCAAGGTCGGCGTAGATAATGCCAAGCTTGCCCTGCGCCTGCTGTCGCCATTCCTCAGACAGATCAGCGTCAAATATCATTAAACACTGCACTCCACCGCTTGCGGTCAGCTCCATGCCAGGGAAGAGCCAGAAGTCGAAATTTGCATAGACATTCTTGCGCCGGGCGATTGCCTGTTGCACATACGTCACCATTATCATTTCATGGTGGTCTGTTAGCGCAATCGCTTCGAGGCCTTTTGCCACGCACTGATCCAGAAATGCGTCAGCCCAAAGTGCGCGCGCTATATCAACATCGTTTGAAGTAGATTTCGTGCCATCATTATCGATAATGTCGCCCTGACCGCAGGGCCGCACTCCAACCCACGCGGGGTCACGAGGCGTGTGCACCTGGAAGTCGCATTTTCTCCAATATGCAAAGCTCACGGCCGTCTCACCCACACGCGGTCACAAGCTGGCCGAAATTCATAAGCTTCTGTGCCTCCCAATCTTCCTGGCGGACAAACAATGCATGGAACCGACGCTTGGTTTCGTCGTGCGCGGTTGCGTCATAGCACCACAGTTTCAGCCGTTCCCATTTCAGCGGGTCATCGAGGTCTTCCCGACCCTTCGTCTCGACGATCCAGATTTCCGCCTCTGTCCGCTTGACGATGAAGTCTGGGTAATAGTTGGCTATGCCGCCTTCGGCGTTTTGATACTCGACCCTAAAACCCGTGCTTTGGCTGTTTTTAACAAACGAGATGATATCCGGGCACCCATCAAGGAAGGCCGCCATCTCCAACTCGAACCCGCTGTCGCCAACCACCTTTGTGAAGATGGACTTTTTCGGCACGACGAACGCCTGATCCTTCACCAGATACGGTCGTGTTTTGCTCAGCTTGATGGTGCCCCGAACTTCTGTGGTGCCACTATCCTCCACGGTTAGCGCATTGACCCCGGCCTTGATCTTTTCCAGCAACGTCCGAGTTGCCTCGATCTCCGACGGGTTCCGCAAAATGTTAAGGTCATTGAGATCAACCGTATGCTCGAATAACCCGTTTTCGACAAACTCCTTGAGTTTGCCGAACAGAACATCCCCACCACCCACGAGACGCAGGTCGCGCATGACGGCACGAGTGAAATACCCGATGACGTTCTGGTAGTTGGGTGTGAACTCCGCGTCCATCTCCGTGACGTGGCTTTGCGCGCCGGTATCCAGGTCCAGAAATATGATCTGTCGTTGCTCTGCTTCCGAAAACTGCTTCACCGCCAAGCGCTTGTGCGGCAGGGCCGCAACGTTAAGTTCGTTCAGGTTTTTGTATTCGCGCTGAATGCGCGGAGCGAGTTGCGGAAGCTCTATGTCAAGTCGGTCAATGTCCTTGTTCTGACTCCCCTGATCGACCTCGACCACGATTGGAGACTTCGGCCCGGTCCGCTCGCCCATCGGCTGGTATTCAAGCTCAACACCTTCGACCTTGATGCTCTCGACGAAATCCATGAACGCGTCGGTGCCGATAACGCTGACCTTTTCCTGTACCGGCTCACCGCGAAACATCCGCCGAAGTCCACGTCCAAGAGTTTGTTCCGGCAAAATGCGTGCCTTGCTGGTATAGGGGCGAAGGCCCACAAGGGAAACGACGTTCTGAACGTCCCAACCCTCCCGCAGCACCATCACCGACACAATTGCCTTGTAGGGGCTGCTGGGATCGTCGATCTCGCGACTGGCCTTTCGCAGTTTGTCTAATTCCTCTTTGCTCTTGCCCGACGACGCCTCGGAAATCTCGCCATTATTCTTGGTATGGATCACCAGGACACCATTCTCACCGCCTAACTCCGGGTAGCGAGACCGCAGATATTCCGCCACCTCGTCGCAGTTGCGGGTGTCATCCGTCATCACAAACAGGACGGACTTCTTGCCGGTCGGGAGGAGTTCCTCATAGACCTTTTTCCATTCAAGATACCCGAGATGCAGATAGTCCCTGTACTGCTCGGTGAACTTGGCGCTCTTGTGCTCAGTAAGCCGTCCGCGCGACGCCGCGTCCGGCAGCACAGGGGTCTTCACCACCCCCTGCCGGATTGCTTCAACCAACGGGTAGTCACTCACAGTCTGCACGAAGATCGACCCGTTCCGGTCTTTTGGTGTTGCCGTCAAATCGAACTGCGCGGAGAGCTGCGCGCCCTTCTGCCGCAGTCGTAGGGCAATATCCTCGATCGCCTTGAACCACGCGCTTTGCGGGTCGTGTAGGTGATGCGCCTCATCGTTGAGCACCACCAAGTCGGGAACCTCCCGGACAATCATGCCCAGATCGACGGTGCTGTCCGTCGTCTTGCCCGTGGGTCGCTTGCCGAGAAAATACGCCGTCGTGTCGTCGTCAGCGAACGTCGGGTCGCTGCCGCCATCGTACACCCGATGGATGTTCGTGAGGAACAGGTTACCGCGCTCAGCCACGTGGCCGATTTCATCTTGTATGTGAATGGTGAGTTGAAAATCATCCTGCCAGTCATGGTCATCATGTCCATTGGCAGGGAGCACGGGGTCCTCATGGAAGATTCGCCCTCCATCGAAATCGACACGCAGACGATCGAGCACGATGATGTTCGGTGCTATCAGCAGGAAATTCGCCGACAGGTCGGAGCCCGGTTCATAAAGCTTGTGGAAATAACACCACGCCATGAGCAAACTCATGACCTTGGTTTTTCCCGCGCCGGTCGCGAGCTTGAGGACGTAGCGAGTCCAGTCCTCGAAGAACATGCCCTTGGATACAAGCCCCGAACTATCGAACTTCATGAGGGCGTACGGATCGCGTGCGCGCTCAATCTCGTAGAGCCAAATGGCGGACTCAACCGCTTCCTGCTGTGCAAAATACCACTGGAAGGGTCGCACTGTCCTGTCGCTGTGCGGCAGCAGGTGCTCAGCATGGAACCAGTGCATTAAAAGCGATCGCGTGGTCTCGCAGGCCCCCGCATACCCGCTATCTCGCCACGCCTTGACCCCCTGACGTACCCGGTGCACCAGCGGCGGCAGCAGCATCGCGTAGCCCATTTGCCCCAACAAATCGTCGCCGGGATACCACCGGATATCCGGGGCGAGCACGACGTAGGGATCGGTGGGAAAGTCAAGGTGCAGGCCCATCAGACCGTAACCTCCGCCACCTTCGTCGTGTCATTACCGAAAATGTCGATCACCTTGACGGCAATCTTATATCGCCCCTTTTTCGGATACTCATGCGCCGCGCTCGTCAGTTCGAGCGTGCGGTCGCGGCGGGTCCTGAAAGACTGCCACTCATTCTCGAAAATGTATCCGCCGGTCCAAGCCTCGCGCTCAGCCCCATCCCTGTCAGCCGTCCGGATGATTTCTTTCCGGCTCTCGAAAGTGAAATCGACTGCCCAATAATCGATCCAGTCAGACCACGCCTTGGTGAGAATGTCGCGCGTGACTTTCCCTTTTCCGTCCTTGGTGATTTTTACCACCTGTCCGTTGTCCACAGTCACTTTGGATGCTCCGTTCCTCATGTCCGTGAGAAGCGCATCGACATCCTCTTGCCGATAGAAAACGCCGAAGTCCTTGAGCCTGACCGTGACCACGCTCCCCTTGATCACCGGCTGCACCTCAACATAAGCGGCGTCATAGAAGGTTACTTGGCCTTTCTCGACGGCACGCCGGTCAAACACATCTTTGGGAATGTATCGAAGCGCTAGGCTCACACCTTTCGACCGCGCTTCATCCTGGGCGTAAGGCAAAAGCCCCATTTCGAACTCAAAACCGAGCACGTCTATCTGACTCACCCGTAGCTTTCGTGCCGCCGTAACGGCTTCATGAACCTGCGCCTGCGTCACAGGGGCATCGATAGGCCCAACCACGATCAGCGCTCGGCCTCTACGGCCGTGGAACGGCGTAGACTGAAAAGCCCGCTCCGCCCGATACGCTGCCAGGATCAATGTGAGATAGTGCTCTTCCTTCTGCAGGGACAGTGCGCGCCTCTGATCATCGGGTAGGTTCGGGTCGATACCTACGAAGTACTGGCGCTCGTACTTGCCGAGATTCAGAATTTCAAAACTGCGCCATGAGTGCCCGGCTATCTTTTGTTCGCGCTGCACTCCGATGAGGCGCTTGCGCGTGGTGTGAATGGCAAACCGACCGAGATCGCACCCTATCCACTTCCTCCCCAGCTTCTCAGCAACTGCAAGCGTCGTCCCGGAACCACAGAAGAAATCCCCCACAAGGTCACCTGGAGCCGAGGAGGTTTCCACGATTCTTCGCAGTAATCCTTCTGGCTTCTGCGTCACGTACTCAAGCATTTCGAGTGAAGCGGCTTCAACTTTCCCAATATCGACCCAGAGATCTTGAATTGGAACTCCGGGGGACTCATCCAAGTACATCTTCAGGCGAATCGCTCCATCCTTCGACTCAGGAAATATCAAACGATTTTCATTGTCGTACTTCTTCATCCGTTCGATATTGATAGACCACCCATTGCGGTGGGGGCGATAGCCCTTGTAGTTATAGGTGAGATTTGGGCGGGGATGGGGACTACGCAGCGTCACGGATTGGAACCGTCTCCAATCAGCGGGAATTGTTTGCCCCTTCTTTAACCGCACAGTCGTCCCATCCGGTTTCTCTGCGTACGCGAACGACGTGTCGATACCTTCTTGAGACCGATCACCGTATGGCTGGTTCCACGTGTAGTCGTCTCCCTTGCTGTAAAACAACAGGGTGTCTGAGATCATGCCATAGCGGCCTGGGTCATTGTGCGAGCCGGTCCGCCGCCACGTAATCTGGTTGATGAAATGATCCCCAAACACTTCATCTAGAACCAAGCGAAGGTGGCTGTTAACCCGCGTATCACAGTGCACATAGATCGAACCGTCGTTTGATAGCAGGTCCCGAATAAGTACAAGCCTCTCATAAATCATAGACAAATAGGAGTCCGCGCCCCTACCCCACGTATCGCGGTAGGCAAGCTCTTCAAGGACACTCGGTTCCTTCGTTAATGTCTCGTCGCCGACTTCGATATCGAACGAAAAGTCAGCACCAACATCAAATGGCGGATCGATGTAGACGAGCTTGAGTCCGCCTACAGCTTCGATCTCACGTCGCAACGGGCCATTCTTCAGGGACGCGAGGACAAGTTTGTTGTCACCCCATATCAGTTTGTTGGCCCATCCGCCCGTCTGCCGTCCCGTGGCAGTGTCCAACGCGAACAGATCTGGGGTGCCTCCCGCCGTCCCGGCACGCGGTTCGTCAATCTGCTCGATCGTGAAACGGTAGCGCGACGGTCGTCACATCATGCGTCTTGCCCGGCCAGATCAACTCCGCCTCATGCGGCTGGTCAAACAGCACGGCCTTTAACCTTGGCGGCAACGGCTGGCCCGCGTCGATCATCGACTTAAGCTGCTCTTTTTCCCGGTCTGTCAGGTTCATCGCCACGCCCCAGGTGTCATGCTCTGAGTGAATTTCCGGCGCTAACCTACACATCCCGCCTGTAAAAGTCTCGGGCTTTGTTTCCCTTCCGACTCCGTAGTGCGGCGCGACCCCGCGAGAGCGGGGTCAGGCTCTACTCGGGCGTGCGCCCTCACCGGGCCGCCCCTGAATAAACACAGGCGGCGTCCCGTCCATCCGGTAACGATCCTTCGCGCGAAGTCCCCATGCGGCCGCAGACGCGGCCTGACGTGGCTGTAGCCACGGCTTAGGGGCCAGCCCCTCGGCGCGCTGCAAGGGGCTTCCGCCCAGCTTCCTCCGCCTCCGCAAAACGCGCTCCGGCTCCGTGCAGCCGGTTCCCCGCGAAGCCCCTTATCCGCTTGCACACCCCGGTCTCGCCGACGGGCAAGGGAACAGACGCGCTGTTCCCCAACCGTAAGGAGAAGAGACCATGAAGGAGACCAAATCCGACGTTTACTCCCGCATCACCAACCGCATCGTTGCCGACCTTGAGCAAGGGGTGCGCCCGTGGCACCGGCCTTGGAACGCCGAACATACCGCCGGCAAAATCACCCGTCCGCTTCGGCATAACGGCGTCCCCTACAAAGGCATTAACGTCATCATGCTGTGGTCCGCGTCCGTCGCGAACGGTTACGCCTGCCCGCTGTGGCTGACTTTCAAACAGGCACTTGAGCTCGGGGGCAATGTCAGGAAAGGCGAGCATGGCGAGCTGGTGGTCTACGCCGACCGCATCACCCGCACCGAGACCGACGACAAGGGCGAGGAGACCGAACGTTCCATCCCGTTCCTCAAAGGCTACACCGTGTTCAATGCCCAGCAGTGCGAAGGCCTGCCCGCGCAATACTACGCGAAGCCTGAGACGCCAACCGTCCCGTTGCCTGAGCGCATCGAGGCAGCGGATACATTCTTTGCCGCGACAGGTGCTGATATCCGCCACGGCGGAACCCGGGCCTATTACGCCGAAGGCCCGGACTACGTGCAGATGCCACCCTTTGAGACCTTCATAGACGCCGAGAGCCACGCCGCCACGCTGGCGCACGAACTGACCCACTGGACGAAGCACCCCAAGCGGCTTGACCGCGACATGGGCCGCGTGAAGTGGGGAGACGAAGGCTATGCAAGGGAGGAACTCGTGGCCGAGCTTGGCGCGGCTTTCCTCTCAGCCGACCTCGGCATCACCCCGGAAGTGACGCCCGACCACGCCGCCTACATTGCTTCATGGCTGAACGTCCTGAAGAACGACAAGCGGTTTATTTTCACGGCTGCCGCCCATGCGCAGCGCGCTGCCGACTACCTGCACGGTTTGCAACCCACGGAACCACACACCCCCGACGCCGTCCTTCGGGCGATGGAAGACGAGCCGGGTCCGCTGCCGGATACAGTCGCAGCGGCATGGATGACGTGAATATGACGCTGCCCCGCTTCATCGAAATCGACGGCCGCCGGTATCTCTGGCGCGAACTGGTGGCGCTTCGCCGAGCTCAGGCGACGCCGCCGGCCCAGCAACCGACCCTCTTTCCGCTGCGCGAGGATTGCCGTCCGCCCGGCGAGCGCACCCCCCGCCACAGGGGCATCCCCGCCTCTGCAATCAATTTCATAGGGAGCTGAGAAAGAACCAGCCGCCGCCGCACCACGCGTTGCATACTAAAAAGCTCAGACGAGACTGTGGCTGTCAAGCATCTCCGGTTGTCTGTTCTCGCGCTAGAGCCAAGCGACGCACAAGTCGGAACCTCGCGGGGCAAGCGCTAAGCACGCTGTCCTGTCGCCCTCTCAGTTCGTTGCTCACAGCATGGCACGGGCGCCCTACGTCTGGCTGGGCCGTTCGGTCGACGGCGGAGTAGATCCTGTTCCGGCTCGCCACACCCAAACGCCAAGACCGTAAACAACGGCACCAATAATAGGAGGTAGAAACATTGCGGAACCATAGATGGCACCTAGCAACACAGCCAACTTCGTTTGGATATCTGCATCCAGCAGGTTAATATCATTCGCAAAGCGGGCCACCTCCAAGAGCTTACTGTCGAGCAGTTTATAGGAAACGTAGCCGAAACTAAAAACACACCAGAAAATAGAACACAATGTCCATAACCGCGATGCGCGCGACCGCGTCAAGAAATGATAACAACCCACAATGAAGCGATAGACGAATACACATTCTACATATAAAACCATTAAGACAAGAAATACCAAAAAGACTCCGAGCCCCGAGAAAAGCGGCGTCCAAAAAAGAACCGTCCAATCGAATGTGTAATGTGGATTCAGAAATTCATTGTAATTGTAGAACCATTGCGAACCGTTGAATACCAATCGATATAAGAAAAATATCGGGGTGACAACAACGCTGGCCAAGACGCCTGATATAAGGCTGCTTAGTAAGATACTTGGTATCACACCGACCGGCATGGCCCCCGTCGGCTTTTCCAGCCAACTGAAGCTGCTATTCATAGAGGCGTCTAATCTTCTCAGCAGCTCCAAAACAAGGCCCTCAGAACTGGACTCGATGGTCATTGCACCCCTCCACCAGTCGAAAAGTGTAGCATGCCTGGCTGACCGCAATCAATGCATGATCGGCGCTTCACCGATTCGGCGGTCCCCTTCGTCATGAACCGGCCACGTCCGGGTCATCCATAGTAGGCTCGAACTGGTTATTATTGCAGGCGTCCACCGGCAGGCACCACTGGAACGGCATTAGAAGCACGGTGCATGCCTCCAAGCAATCGTTTGACGCTCACCGGGGTGCGCGACGGTAAGGTCCAGGTCGATCTGCTTTCCGGAAAGCTCGATCTTCGGGTTTCTGTATAGCCATGAAACACCTCCTAGTTGCGACGGGAAACAACAACTGACGGTGCCAATTATCGTGACCGGGTGTTGTTCGATGGAAGATGTTGGATGTCCTCCGACTGGGCTGGCAGACACTCTACCTGGGTCAGTATACTTGCCATGATTTTGGAACGCTCATCTTCCGGCAGTGTTTCAAGGATGGTTTTCATTTGTGGGTTTTCTGATATTTTGCGAGAGATCACTTGTAATTGAAAGTCTATCAACTCCCCTCGTTCAATAGGGCCCGCGGTTCCCCGCTGCTCAGAAAGTGTCTGTGCAGACTCTAAAGCCTTCATCCAGGAGCCATCCTTAACTAGCCGCTCGGCCATACCCCTTCCGGTTTCTATTAACGCTGCCTCATCTAATTTACCCGCCACCTTGTATTGCTTAGCAATTTCCTCCAACGACTTTTGTAAATCTAGCGCTTCTTGGTTGCGATTTGGATCGGGATCTGGACGAGAAAATATCAACCTTTGAAGCACCTTCAAATTCTCCATCATCATTCCAAAAACTGTTGGCGACGACTGCTTTATATCTGCCATATCATCTCACTACTCTTAGGGAATCTGCTTTGTCATATGCGCCAAAAAGTATCATGCCAGGACCGAGGTTGATCGGATTCCTGTATATTAGCATAAAAATGCTTCAACGTGAAGGTGTTTGCCCTTGACGTCCGCCCATAGAACTCAAATTCAAGATCCGACGCACGCTGCCGCCCCTGTTTCCTTTGCGCGAGGGCAGGCGGCCATCCGGCGAGCGCAACGCCGCCGAACGCTACTGCGAGCCGAGCCTGTTTACTTTGCTGTTGTCCCCGCCTCCCGCCCGAGCGTTTCCATCGCGCGGATGTACGGGATCGGACCGTAGCTGATGCGTGCGACGCCGAGCTCGGAAAGCCGGCCATTCGATGACACGCCGTCCATAACCATGACGTTCACGGGTACTGTGACACTCTCGCAAATCCGCTTGATCAGCGCGTCGTCCAGCAGGCCGGGAATGAAGAAGCCTGATGCTCCAGCCGCCTCATATGCCCGGGCTCTGTCGAGAGCCTCATTGACTGCCTGTGCCGCGTCCTCGCCGTGTTCGAAAAACACATCCGTGCGCGCGTTGATGAAAAGATCGACGCCGTCATGCTTCGCCGCTTCGCGCATGGCCGCGATACGACGCGCCTGCCGATCGATGCTGTAAAGCCCGGAGCCTTTGACGATGCGATCTTCGAAGTTGACGCCAATCACGCCCAGGTTCAGAAGGCGCGAAATGTTTGCGGCCAGCTCGCCGTCGTCCTCACTGTAGCCGCCTTCGATGTCCACTGTGACAGGAATCTCGACAGTCGCCGCGATGCGTCCGACGATCTGCTCAGCGAATTCGATGGGGATCGCCTCGCCGTCTCCATAGCCCTGCGCCGCCGCGACCGACCAGCTGCTGGTCGCAATCGCCTTCGCGCCGGCGTCGCGAATGGATTTCGCGCTACCGGCATCCCACGCGTTGTAGAGCACCAGCGGTGCACCCACCACGTGCAGCTCAGCGAAGCGTTTTGCCTTTTCCATCTGGTTCATTTCGATCTCCTGTGTCTATCTATCCATAGGTAGCCAGGCCGGGATAAGGCCTGCCGATGGCCGCGTCAACGTCTATCTATGGATAGAGAGAAAAAAAGTCGCCAAGCCATAGCGGTTGATGGATTTCCCATTGCATTCCCCGGGCATTCAGGCTATCTATCGGAAGATAGTCTACGGAGAAATTCTATGAAGGACGTTAAAACCGCGATCATGGATGCGGCCGAGCGGCGCATGCAGGCCGGCGGGTTCGGCGGCTTCAGCTTTCGTGAGATCGCGGCGGATATCGGCGTAAAGAGCTCAAGCGTCCACTACCATTTTCCGACGAAAGAGGATCTCGCGGCGGCTGTCGTTCGCCGTTGGGCCGAAGACACCTCGAAAGCCATCGACAAGGAACTGGAGAAGAACCCTGATCCCGTCCGGGTATGGACGAAGGCTTTTCGGGGTACCGCGATGTCCAAAGGACGCATGTGCCCATGCACGGTGCTCGGTGCCGCGTCGCGAGATTTGCCCCGCGAAGTCGCAAGAGAAGTGAAGGGCTTTTTCAAGATGTGCCTCGACAAGCTCGTCGCGGAAGGGCTCTCGCCCGGCAACGCGGCCGAACTGTTATCGACGATCACAGGCGCTCTGGTCGTTGCCAATGCCCTCGGCGATGCTTTGGCATATGACCGTGCCACCAGTGATCTGCTGCGTCACCGCGAGGGAACGTGATCGTCATGGCCCAGAAAGCAATGTATTCTCCAGTGATCCTGCAATGCGTGCAGATGCTGAAAAATCTCGAAAGTTGGCTTGATGCGGCTGAGCAATATGCTGCAGCCAAGAAGTTCGACGTTGGCGTCTTGATGAACGGCCGGCTCGCACCCGACATGCAGCCTTTCATCTATCAGGTTCAGAGTGCCTGCGACTATGTCAAAGGCGGTGTGGCATGGCTCTCGGGGCAGACACCACCCAGGCACGAGGATAACGAGCAGACGATCGACGAGGTTCGCGAACGCATCCGCAAGACCGTCACTTTCGCGGAGAGCGTGAAAGAGGCGCAGTATGCCGGAGCCGGCGGCCGTATGGTCAGCATGTCATGGGCACCCGCCGGCAGGGTCCTTCGCGGGCAGGACTATCTTCTACAGATGATGGTCCCCAATACCTTCTTCCATGTCACGATGGCCTATGCCGTCCTCCGCCACAATGGAGTTGATATCGGCAAGATGGACTTCCTTGGACCGATCAACTGGGTTGACCCCTGATGCGTGCGCGGCCTTCGCCGCGCCCAGCTGTAAGGATCTGCACCCCCGGCCCGATCTGCGTTCGGTCGCCGATCGTGACCTCCACGACATCGAGGATCACACAGTTGAAGTTCAGGAACACACCCGCGTCAAGGCTGATGTTGAAGCCGTAGTCGCAATGGAACGGCGGCCGGACCACGGTGCCCTCGCCGACGGCGGCGAAGCGTTCGATCAGCAGTTCGCGCCGGTCGGATGGCTCCATGTCACGCGCAGCGTTGTAGCGTGCGAGCCATCTATGCGTCGCCGCCATCTCCGCCTGGATTTCGGGTGCGCTCGCATCGTAAAGCTCACCCGCCAGCATCTTGTCTTTCTCGGTCCGCGCCATGCACCCTCGCTTGCGGTCGCCTGACTTGAGGCTGAGATGGGCCTCGTACTACTCGATCAGCATCCCCTCGAAGCGCCTGCCGCTGCTAAGCGCCTGTCGGGACTGCCACAAGTGAAATATAGCCCACGGGCAGCCGGGGGGTCCAAACTTCCAGCCACAGACACTGCCTGAAGCTACAA